>Ga0308157_10001243_pt1 | contig 56413 bp, 50 predicted proteins | sample PhyBR1_FD_201035 | JGI IMG/M metagenome (GOLD analysis project Ga0308157, IMG submission 201035) | Phyllosphere microbial communities from UC Gill Tract Community Farm, Albany, California, United States - DLSLB.R1 | ecosystem: Host-associated > Plants > Phyllosphere > Unclassified | place: USA...
AGGCTGGCTGTGGCGCCTTGAGGATGTTCTGCAGCAACTGGACACTGTCAACGGCGTCGTGACCCAGGCTGGTCAGGTAGCCGCCATCGGGTTGATCGGTCAGCCCCTTTTCATGCAGGCGTTGCGCAGCGGCGACCAGGGCAGGGGCGGCGTTGCTGTTTATCTTGATGCCTTCCTGGCTGCTGTCGTGTTTGAACAGCGCGAGTACTTCCAGTTCAGCGATCAGATCGGGGGTAAAAGACATGGCGACTCCTGACTTCCAGACAAGGATGGCGGCACCGCTTACGGTGCCTGACCTTCGAGTGTAGTCGGGTTATTCGTCCTCGCCTTGATCCATCTCAGGCGGCAGCTCCGGCAGCGCCCGCAAGGCGTTCTCGTACCACTCGCCGTTGAACGCGCGGTCTTCCACCAGCATGTTGTCGATTTCGAAGGCCAGCACATGGGCCATCAGGTTGAGGATGTCCTCGCGCTCGTAACCGACCAGGGTCAGCTTGTTGAAGGTGGCCTTGGCCGCAGGCGGTTCGCCGCTTTCAATCTGGTTTTCGATGGCCTGGGTCAGTGTCGCCTCGGCGAAGGCTTCGTCGTCATTGTCGATGTCGGTGGGCTCGCTCATGGCGGTACTCCTGTGATGGGATGCACAGTGTGCCACGCCCGTGGCGGCAATGCCCGGGCATTGACGGGGTGCATGACGCTGGTCAGGGGCGGGCTTAGGGTCTATAAAAGCCGGGCCAACCCCTTACGGCCTGGAGGCTGTTACCTCATGCTCAAGCTTCATGGATTCTCGGTCAGCAACTACTACAACATGGTCAAGCTGGCCCTGCTGGAAAAAGGCCTGCCCTTCGAGGAAGTCACCTTCTATGGCGGCCAGGCGCCACAGGCGCTGGAAGTGAGCCCGCGGGGCAAGGTGCCGGTGCTGCAGACCGAGCACGGCTTCCTCAGCGAAACCAGTGTAATCCTCGACTACATTGAGCAGACCCAAGGCGGCAAGGCACTGCTGCCGGCCGACCCGTTCGGGCAGGCCAAGGTGCGTGAGCTGCTCAAGGAAATCGAGCTGTACATCGAGCTGCCGGCGCGTACTTGCTATGCCGAGTCGTTCTTCGGCATGTCGGTTGAGCCCTTGGTCAAAGAGAAAGCGCGTGCCGATTTGCTGGCTGGCTTTGCCACCCTCAAGCGCAACGGTCGCTTTGCACCCTATGTTGCGGGTGAGCAGCTGACGCTGGCAGACCTGATGTTCTGCTTCTCGGTCGACCTGGCTTATGCCGTGGGCAAGAAAGTGCTGAACATCGACTTTTTGGCCGACTTCCCGCAGGCCAAGGCGTTGCTGCAGCTGATGGGCGAGAACCCGCACATGGCGCGGATCGTGGCGGACAAGGAAGCGTCGATGCCGGCCTTCATGGAGATGATTCGCAGCGGTAAACGCTAAAACCTGGAGCTGCTCCGCAGCCCATCGCCGGCAAGCAAGCTCCCACAGGTACAGTGCAACCTTCAAGTCACATGCAGTACCTGTGGGAGCTGGCTTGCCGGCGATCGAGGGCAAAGCCCTCGCAATGGGCCTTAACGCGAAGCCAGCAGCGCCTTGCCACGAACAACGGCAGCGCGTACCTGCGCCGGTGCCGTACCACCAATGTGGTCACGGGCATTCACCGAGCCTTCCAGGGTCAGCACGGCAAACACGTCCTGCTCGATCTGGTCGCTGAACTGGCGCAGTTCGTCCAGGCTCATCTCGGCCAGGTCCTTGCCGGTGTCCACGCCGTACTTCACCGCGTGGCCTACGATTTCGTGGCAGTCACGGAACGGCAGGCCACGGCGTACCAGGTAGTCGGCCAGGTCGGTGGCGGTGGAGAACCCGCGCAGGGCCGCTTCACGCATGATGGCGTGCTTGGGCTTGATTGCCGGGATCATGTCGGCAAAGGCGCGCAGCGAGTCGCGCAGGGTGTCGGCAGCGTCGAACAGCGGCTCCTTGTCCTCCTGGTTGTCCTTGTTGTAGGCCAGCGGTTGGCCTTTCATCAGGGTCAGCAGGCCGGTGAGGGCGCCGAACACGCGGCCGCTCTTGCCACGTACCAGCTCTGGCACGTCCGGGTTCTTTTTCTGCGGCATGATCGAGCTGCCGGTGCAGAAGCGGTCCGGCAGGTCGATGAACTGGAACTGCGCGCTGGTCCACAGCACCAGCTCTTCCGAGAAGCGCGACAGGTGCATCATCGCCACGCTGGCAGCGGCGCAGAATTCGATGGCGAAGTCACGGTCCGACACGCCGTCCAGCGAGTTGCCAGCCACGGCTTCGAAGCCCAGCAGCTTGCAGGTGAGCTCGCGGTCGATCGGGTAGGTGGTGCCAGCCAGCGCGGCGCTGCCCAGGGGCATGCGGTTGGTGCGCTTGCGGCAGTCGACCAGGCGCTCGTAGTCGCGGCTGAGCATTTCGAACCAGGCCAGCAGGTGGTGGCCGAAGGTGACCGGCTGGGCCGTCTGCAGGTGGGTGAAACCGGGCATGATGGTTTCGGCTTCACGCTCGGCCTGCTCCAGCAGGCCCTGCTGCAGGCGGGTGATTTCGGCCAGGATCAGGTCGATTTCGTCGCGCAGCCACAGGCGGATATCGGTGGCCACCTGGTCGTTGCGGCTACGGCCAGTGTGCAGCTTCTTGCCGGTGATGCCGATACGGTCGGTCAGGCGTGCCTCGATGTTCATGTGCACATCTTCGAGGTCGACGCGCCAGTCGAAGTTGCCGGCTTCGATTTCGCCCTGGATGGTCTTCAGGCCATCGATGATGGTGTCGCGCTCGGCATCGCTGAGCACGCCGACCTGCGCCAGCATGGTGGCATGGGCGATCGAACCCATGATGTCGTGGCGGTACAGGCGCTTGTCGAAATCGACCGAGGCGGTGAAACGGGCGACGAAGGCGTCGACGGGCTCACTGAAGCGGCCGCCCCAGGACTGATTGGTCTTGTCGGTGCTCATGGATTCACTCATTGCAGGCGTGAACGAAAAAGTGGCGCCGATAATAGCAGGGTTGGGCTGGCTGCCGCAGGGCGCCGGTCGACAGAAATGCCCGGAAAATGGCAGAGAAGGATTTTAAGGAATGAACGGCAGTGTTCCACGGACCGTCTACAGTTGGACAAAGGACTGGCGGTGAATCTGCCGTCCGAGTGAATCTTTGGCCATCGCACCGGTCTAGAGCGTGACCGCAGTGTCGCTCGAACCACACCTGTCTACGCTATACCTGTGCGAGACTCATTCAGGAATCCAGCGCAATTATGAATGTCCTGATCGTTGATGACGAACCCCAAGGCCGTGAACGCCTCAGCCGGCTGCTCGGCGAACTGGAGGGTTACACCGTGCTGGAGCCTAGCGCCACCAACGGCGAGGAGGCCCTTGCGCTGATCGAAAGCCTCAAGCCCGATGTGGTCCTGCTGGACATCGGCATGCCAGGCCTGGATGGCCTGCAGGTAGCCGCTCGCTTGTGCGAACGCGAGGCGCCGCCGGCGGTGGTGTTTTGCACCGGGGATGACGAATACGGTGCCGAGGCATTCAAGGACAGTACCCTCAGCCATGTGACCAAGCCGTTCCAGGCCCAGGCGTTGCGCGATGCCTTGCGCAAGGCCGAAAAACCCAACCGCGCCCAGTTGGCGGCGCTTACCCGGCCGGCCAATGAAGGTGGCGGCCCACGTAGCCACATCAGTGCCCGCACGCGCAAAGGCATCGAGCTGATTCCTTTGCCCCAGGTGATCTATTTCATTGCCGACCACAAGTACGTCACCTTGCGCCACGAGGCCGGGGAAGTGCTGCTCGACGAGCCGCTCAAAGCCCTGGAGGATGAATTTGGCGAACGCTTCGTGCGTATTCACCGCAATGCGCTGGTTGCCCGCGAGCGCATAGAACGCTTGCAGCGTACCCCGCTGGGGCACTTTCAGCTCTACCTGAAAGGCCTGGACGGTGATGCCCTGACAGTCAGCCGCCGGCATGTTGCCGGCGTGCGCAAGATGATGCAGACCCTCTGATACGGCGCCCGCATGGCAAGGGCTGCGCCCTTGTTCGCGGGTAAACCCGCTCCCACAGGTTGATCATTGGCCTGTAGAGCGGCACCTCACCCTGTGGGAGCGGCTTTAGCCGCGAAGAGGCCCTCAGCTGATCCACATCTGCAAGCGATAAAGGAGATGCTGTTATCATCGGCGGCATTTCTCTGGATCGGGGCGTTCCATGTCCACTCGCGAAATCCGCATTGCCACCCGTAAAAGTGCCTTGGCCCTGTGGCAGGCCGAATACGTCAAAGCCCGCCTGGAGCAGGCCCACCCCGGTCTGCTGGTGACCCTGGTGCCCATGGTCAGCCGGGGTGACAAGCTGCTCGACGCGCCACTGGCAAAAATCGGCGGCAAGGGCCTGTTCGTCAAGGAGCTGGAAACCGCCCTGCTGGACAACGAAGCCGACATCGCCGTGCATTCGATGAAAGACGTGCCCATGGACTTCCCCGAAGGCCTGGGCCTGTACTGCATCTGCGAGCGTGAAGACCCGCGTGATGCCTTCGTTTCCAACACCTTTGACAGCCTTGAAGCGCTGCCTGCCGGCAGCATCGTCGGCACTTCCAGCCTGCGCCGTCAGGCCCAGTTGCTGGCGCGCCGCCCGGACCTGCAAATCCGCTTCCTGCGGGGCAACGTCAATACGCGCCTGGCCAAGCTGGATGCCGGCGAGTACGACGCCATCATCCTCGCCGCCGCCGGCCTGATCCGCCTCGGCTTTGAAGACCGCATCACCGCCACCATCAGCGTCGATGACAGCCTGCCGGCTGGCGGCCAGGGTGCGGTGGGCATCGAGTGCCGCAGTGCCGACCTCGAGATCCACGCACTCCTGGCGCCGCTGCACCATGCCGACACCGCCGACCGGGTAGTGGCCGAACGCGCCCTGAACAAACACCTGAATGGTGGCTGCCAGGTGCCGATCGCCTGCTACGCGGTCCTCGAAGGTGACCAGCTTTGGCTGCGTGGCCTGGTTGGCCAGCCGAGCGGGGGTACCCTGCTGGTGGCCGAAGCCCGTGCCCCTCGCGCTGCTGCCGAGACCTTGGGCGTACAGGTGGCCGAAGACCTGCTGGGCCAAGGTGCCGAGGCCATCCTCAAGGAAGTCTACGGCGAGGCCGGCCACCCGTGAGCCAATGGCGCCTGCTGCTGACCCGGCCTGCCGAGGACTGTGCGGCGCTGGCGCAAAGCCTGGCGGCAGCGGGGGTGGGCAGCAGCTGCCTGCCGCTGCTGGCGATAGAGCCCGTCACCGTGGAGCCCCGGCAACGTCTGCTGCTGGAAGACCTGCATGGCTTCCAGGCGATCATCGTGGTCAGCAAGCCAGCTGCCCGGTTGTTGCTTGAGCAACTGGCCGAAGCCAGCCTGCAGCCGCCATGGCAAGGCTGGTTCACCGTGGGTGAGGCAACCGCTGCAGTGCTGCAGGGCGCCGGGCTGGAGGTAAACACTCCGCCGCGTGGCGATGACAGCGAAGCCTTGCTGGCGTTACCGGCCCTGCTTCAGGCCGTTGCCGTGCCTGCAGCGCGTGTCCTGGTCGTGCGCGGCGTCGGAGGTCGCGAACTGCTGGCAGAGCGTCTTGCAGAGCAAGGTGCTAGTGTCGAATATCTGGAACTGTATCGTCGCTGCCTGCCGGATTACCCGGCGGGCACCCTGAAGCGCCGCATCGAAGCGGAACGCCTCAATGGCCTGGTGGTCAGCAGTGGGCAGGGTTTTGAACATCTGCAGCAGCTGGCCGGCGCGGATTGGCCGCAGCTGGCACGCCTGCCGCTGTTCGTGCCCAGCCCACGGGTTGCCGAACAGGCCCGGGCCGCCGGGGCCCAACAGGTTGTGGATTGCCGTGGCGCCAGTGCCACGGCCTTGCTGGTAGCCGTGCAGCGCAGCGCTGCACCTGCCTCTTAAGGCGCTAAGCTGAACGCGATGCGCCCCCATGCAAAGGATGGATACGTGAGCGAGACTGTCTTGTCCAATAATGATCAGCCGTCGGCACAGGCGCCGGCGGAACCTGTCACCGCCCCACCTGCCAAGCGCTCCGGCAGTGGCCTGGCAGCGCTGGCCTTGCTGCTGGGTGCGGCCGGGGTGGCAGTAGGTGGCTGGGGTGTCTGGCAGGTACGTCAACTGCAAGGCAGCGAGTTCAACCAGGGCCAGCACATCGAGGCGCTCACCCAGCGCGCCGAAGCCCTGCAGCAGCGCGAACAGCAGATCAGCGCGCAACTGGCCAGCCTGCCGGCGGCCAGCGAGCTGGAAGACCGCCGGCGCCTGGTGGCGCAATTGCAGGGCGACCAGCAGCGCCTCAGCCAGCGCCTGGAAACCGTGCTAGGCGAAAGCCGCAAGGAGTGGCGCCTGGCTGAAGCCGAGCACCTGCTGCGCCTGGCTACCCTGCGCCTGTCGGCCTTGCAGGACATCACCAGCGCCAAGGCCCTGGTCGAAGGCGCCGACGAGATCCTGCGCGAGCAGAGCGACCCGGGTGCCTTCGCTGCCCGTGAGCAACTGGCACGCAGCCTGGCCACGCTCAACAGCACCCAGCAACCGGACCGTACCGGCTTGTTCCTGAAACTGGCTGCACAGCGTGAGCTGGTACAGCAGTTGAGTGCGCAATCGCCCGAGTTCGACAGCAATGCCGATGCGCTGGGTGCCCTGACCGCCGACGGCGATGGTGCCAGCCGGCTGTCGCAGTGGTGGGCAGAAATCTCCAAGTATTTCCAGATCGACTTCAACGCCGATGAAAACGTGCGGCCACTGCTGGCCGGCCAGCAACTGAACCAGCTGCGCCTGGCCCTGAGCCTGACCATCGAGCAGGCCCAGTGGGCGGCGCTCAATGGTGACGCCAAGGTCTACACCCAGGCGCTGGACGACGCCCGCAGCGTGTTGTTGGCCAACTTCAACGCCGACAACCCGCAAAGCAAGGCCATGCTTGAGAGCCTCAATGCCCTGGCCGATCAGCCGGTGTCGGTGGTTACCCCCGACCTCAGCGAAAGCCTGGCGGCCGTGCAGGCCTACATTCAGCGCCGTCACCTGCCGGCTGAGGCTGAAGGGGGCAAACCATGAAGCGTGTCTACCTGCTGGCCGTGCTGGCAATCGTGATTGCCGCGGCACTGGGTATTGCGGTCGCCAAGCACAGCGGTTACGTGCTGCTTTCCTATGGAAGCTTCCGCTATCAATCGGGGCTGTGGGCGGCCTTGGCCGGGCTGCTGGCCGTGGTCGCTGTGTTGTGGCTGGTGCGTTACCTGGTCGGCCTGGTGCTGACCTCCAGCGGCGTGGTCAACCCGTGGTCGCGGCGTAATCGCAGCCGGCGCATCCGTCTGGCCATCGAACAGGGCCAGCTGGACCTTGCCGAGGGCCGCTGGGCCAGTGCTCAACGCCACCTGCACCGTGCCGCCGAGGCTGAACGCCAGCCGCTGCTGTACTACCTCGGTGCCGCCCGTGCTGCCAACGAACAGGGCCGCACCGAAGACAGCGACAACCTGCTGGAGCGCGCGCTGGAGCGTCAGCCGCAAGCGGAACTGGCCATCGCCCTGACCCATGCGCAGTTGCAGATGGACCGTGGTGAAAGTGACGGCGCCCTGGAAACCCTGCTGGCCATGCAGGAACGCCACCCTCACAACGGCCAGGTGCTGCGCCTGCTGCAGCGCCTGTACCTGCAGCGCGGTGACTGGTCGGCACTGATTCGCCTTCTGCCAGACCTGCGCAAGGGCAAGGTGCTGCCTGCCGCCGAGCTGGCCGCCCTGGAGCAACGCGCCTGGGGCCAGAACCTGAGCCTGGCCACCACCCGTGGCGAAGACGCGCAAAGCGCACGTCAGGCCCTGGAACGCGCCTGGCAGCAGCTGACCGCGGCCCAGCGCCAGGAGCCGCAACTGGTGCTGGCCTACGCTGAGCAATTGCGCCAGGTAGGTGCCCAGAACGAAGCCGAGCAGGTGTTGCGCACCGCCCTCAAGCGTGAATACGAAAGCCACCTGGCCCGCCTGTACGGCCTGGTGCGCGGTGATGACCCGGCGCGCCAGCTGCAAACCGCCGAAGGCTGGCTCAAGGATCACCCGCAAGACGCCAGCCTGTTACTGACCCTGGGCCGCCTGAGCCTGCAGAATCGCCTGTGGGGCAAGGCGCGGGACTACCTGGAAAGCAGCCTGCGCATGGAACGCAACCCCGAGGCCTGTGCCGAACTGGCTCGCCTGCTCGCTGGCCTGGGCGAGACCGAGCGAAGCAACCAGCTGTTCCAGGAGGGCCTTGGCCTGCTGGACGAGCGCCTGCTGGCGCTGCCCTTGCCAGAAGGCGTACGCGCCTGACCCACCCCAAAGCCCGCGCCAAGGTGCGGGCTTTGGCGTTGGGTAACTTTTCTACTGCTGCCAGTTAGATCTGCAGTGCAGTTCCTCAGCCGCCTCCTACCGTATCGCTTGAAATTTCCTACGCCATTCAGCGACTTGTCGCTACTGTCGCGCCTTGATACAAAGCGCATCTTTCCTCTACCGTCTCACACCACAACATCTTCCCCGGGACTTTCACCGCCCATGCTTCCGGCCCGTTTGCGCACCTTTTTCCTTCCTGCCTGCCTGGCCGCATTGGCGGTGCTGGTCGCGTCATACCACCTGGAAAACATACGGGGGTTGGTGCCATGCCCGTTGTGCTTCAGCCAGCGGCTGCTGCTAGCGGTGTACGCACTGCTGAGCCTGGCGGCGGTGCTGCAGGCACCAGGCACGCAGGGCACCCTCCATTACGCACGGGCGACGCTGGGCTGCACGCTGGCTGGCGCGTTGCTGGCGGCACGGCATGTCTGGTTGCAGGGGGCCAGCGGTGCTATCCCTGTATGCCCGGTACCGATCGGGCGTGTGTTCGAGCAATCCTGGAGCGAGGCGGCGCGGCAATTGCTGCTCGGCGGCCCCGAATGCAGCTCGCTGACCTGGAGCTTTCTCGACCTGACGCTGCCTGAGTGGAGCCTGCTGGCCTTCCTGTTGCTGGCCGTGCCGCCCTTGAGTTGCCTGCTGGCGTATCGTTTCCGCACCCTGGCAAGAAGTTGACCTGGAACAAGGCTGGGCCACTAGCGCGACCAATGGCGTATTAACAGGGTATTAAACACTTGTATGAACTTTGTCCGCTGCGTACCTTGATGGGCAGCACGCGCGGGAATAATCTCCCAGCACGCATACCGAAAATACAACTGCTCGATGCCGTCCTGCTGATGTCACCTTTGTGCTGCGCGGTCGTGGTGCGAGGTGCAGCGGCATCTACCCAGAAGGGAAGAGATTGCCATGCTCGATAGTTGTCAGAATGCCCAGGAACGCTGGGGTGGGGTTCACAAGCTGATCGACCGTTGGCTGGATGAGCGCCAGGAACTGGTGCAGGCTTTCCGTGCTTTGCGCGATGTGAAGCCGGCCTTCGCCGACAAGGATACGCACGGGGACTTCTGTGCTCTCCTTGTCGACTACGTTTCGGCGTGGCACTTCGAGGTCAGCGAACAATTGGTCAGTGAAGCCAAGGAATTTGGTGACACGCGCGGTCTGGAGCTGGCCACGCAGATCAATCCTCGCATCGATGACAGTACCCAGATTGCTCTGGCCTTCAACGACCATTGTACAAAAGGTGAGTGCTCGGACCCGGCTCGTTTTGCCGAGAAGCTGACCAAGTTGGGTGCCCTGCTGCACGAGCGCTTCGAACTCGAAGATTGCCTGATCGAAGTGCTGCACAACGCGCACAAGGAAGAAGGCACAGTCGAGGCCTGAAGGTTGGCGTCAGTCGCCAACCGCCAGCAATTCGATCTCGAACACCAGGGGCGTATAGGGTGCGATCAGGTCACCTGCGCCTTCGGCGCCGTAGGCCTGCGCTGACGGGATTACCAGGCGCCATTTGGCCCCGGCGTGCATCTTTGGCAACGCCACCTGCCACCCTTCGATCACCGAATCCAGGCTGAACCACTGGGGCGCCTGGTTCTGGTCGAACACCGAGCCATCCGGCAGCCTGCCCACATAGCGCACCTGCACTTTACCGCCAACTTTGGGCTGCGCGCCTGTGCCTGGCTGCAGTTCACTGTAGAGCACACCTTCCGGTAGTTCGCGTACCCCATAACGGCCACGCTCGTTGGCCATGAAGCGTGTCTCGGCTGCCTGCAACTTCTGCGTGGCGGCGTCACCTTCCTGGGCTTCGTGTTGCTGGAGCACGGCCTGCATACGTGCTTTGTCGAGCTTCAAGGGTTGCCCCTGATAGGACTGCTTCAAGCCTTCGACCAGTGCGTCCAGTTGCAGGCCAGGCATATCCTGGCGCAGACGCTCACCCAGGCTGGCGCCCAGGCTGTAGGCGAGGTCATGGTCGTTGCTGTCGGCCATTGCAACTGGCACCAGCAGGCATAAACCTAATACAAGATATCGAGGCAATGCCCTGACTCCCAAATATCAGCAATGATTAATTCAGCAACTACACTTTCACGCAGCTGCAAGATAACAACTTTGCCCAGGCATGCAACGCGGCGTAAATATTACTGTCAACATGCCCTAGCGGCGGTAGCAGCAGAAGCATAGTATGAGCCGCAATCTCGTCAGCCAGGAGGTAAACCATGTCGGCCAAAAAGAAGCCAGTAAGTACGCCGTTACACCTGCTCCAGCAACTTTCGGGCAGCCTGCTCGAACACTTGGAAGATGCCTGCTCGCAAGCGCTGGCTGATGCGGAAAAACTGCTGGCCAAACTGGAAAAGCAGCGTGGCAAGGCCCAGGAAAAATTACACAACGGGCGCCTGAAATTGCAGGATGCCGCCAAGGCAGGCAAAGCCAAGGCGCAGTCCAAAGCGCAAAAAGCCGTTGGTGAACTTGAAGGGCTGCTCGATGCCCTCAAGGAACGTCAAACCCAGACCCGCTCTTATATCCAGCAGCTCAAGCGCGATGCTCAGGACAGCCTCAAGCTGGCCCAAGGTGTAGGCAAGGTTCGCGAAGCAGCCGCCAAAGCCCTTGACCAGCGCGCCGCCAAAACCACCAAGCCTGCCGCTGCCAAGCCAGCTGCCAGAACCACTGCCGCCAAACCTGCCGCGAAGCCAGCTGCCAAGGCTACCGCTGCAGCCAAACCTGCCGCCAAGCCAGCTGCCAAAACCGCTGCTGCTGCCAAGCCAGCCGCTAAACCGGCTGCCAAGGCTACTGCTGCTGCAGCCAAACCTGCCGCCAAGCCAGCTGCCAAGGCTACTGCTGCAGCCAAACCTGCCGCGAAGCCAGCTGCCAAGGCCACTGCTGCAGCCAAACCTGCCGCGAAGCCAGCTGCCAAGACTACTGCCGCAGCTAAACCCGCCGCCAAGCCAGCTGCCAAGGCCACTGCTGCAGCCAAACCTGCCGCGAAGCCAGCTGCCAAAGCGGCTGCTGCTGCCAAACCCGCAGCGAAGCCAGCTGCCAAAGCGACTGCTGCCGCCAAACCTGCGGCCAAGCCTGCTGCCGCTGCCAAACCTGCAGCCAAGCCAGCGCCAGCCAAAGCCGCTGCCGCGAAACCAGCTGCGAAACCAGCGGCCAAGCCTGCTGCCGCCAAGGCTCCTGCACGGCCGGCCGCCAAGCCATCTGCCGCCAAGCCTGTTGCCAGCAAGCCAGCCGAAGCCAAACCTGCTACGCCAGCCGTCAGCACCCCGGCCGCAGCAACCAACTCGGCCACCCCGGCCGCTTCGGCAGCACCGTCGGCACCTGCCAGCACCCCGGCTCAGGCACCGTCTTCGGCGTCCTGAAGCGCAGCCGCCGCGACGCGCAACAGATCCAGCGCGTCGTGGTGTCGGGCAGGCTCCGGCGCCAGCCGGGCCAGCCAGTCGTCCGTGGGCTCATCGGAGTCCGCGGGCCACTGTCGCGAGCATTCCTGCATACGCGCGAGCAGCGCTTTTTCTGCCTGTAATTCCAGCCCCTTCACCTGCTCACGCAACGCCGCCAGTTGCGTATCACCCGACGCTGACGCTCGCCATTGCTGGCGCAGGCTGCGTAACGGGCCCACCACTTCCCGCTGCCAGGGCTCGGCAATGTCGTGCAGGGCTTGCGCGCGCGCGTCCAGCAGGGCCACGCCACGTGCCTGCAGCCAGGTGGCGCACAGCAGCAGGCAGACATCGCCACCCTGCGCCTGTAGTTCAAGGCAGGCCGCTTCCACGCCGGGCCTGGCATACAGGGCCAAGGCGAAATTCCACAGGTCGGTGTGCATGGTTCCACTCGCGCTATGGGCCGAGGAAGCTGGTAGACTCCGCGACCATCATGATCAGACTATCCAACCTCACTTTACAGCGTGGTCCGCAGCGCTTGCTAGACGGCGCCGCCATGACCCTGCACGCCGGTCACAAGGCCGGCCTGATCGGCGCCAACGGCGCCGGGAAATCCAGCCTGTTCGCCTTGCTGCGCGGTGAGCTGTCGCCCGATGGTGGCGATTGCCTGCTGCCCGGCGACTGGCGCATCGCCCACATGCGCCAGGAGGTCGACACCCTCGACCGCCTGGCCGTGGACTATGTGCTCGACGGCGATGCGCGTCTGCGCAAGGTCCAGGCCGAACTGGCCGCGGCTGAGCAGGCTCACGATGGCACCGCCCTGGCGCGCCTGCACAGTGAGCTGGAAGGCGCCGACGGCTATACCGCCGACGCCCGTGCGCGCAAATTGCTGGCGGGCCTGGGCTTCACCAACGAGCAGATGGACCGCCGCGTCGGCGACTTCTCCGGCGGTTGGCGGATGCGCCTGAACCTGGCCCAGGCACTGATGTGCCCGTCCGACCTGCTGCTGCTCGACGAACCCACCAACCACCTGGACCTCGACGCCATCCTGTGGCTGGAAGACTGGCTCAAGGGCTACCCCGGCACACTGTTGCTGATCTCCCACGACCGTGACTTCCTCGACGCCGTGGTCGACCATGTGCTGCACGTCGAGCAGCGCAAGCTGAACCTGTACAAGGGCGGCTACTCCGCCTTCGAGCGCACCCGTGCCGAACGCCTGGCGCAGCAGCAGCAAGCCTACGAGAAGCAGCAGGCACAGCGCGCGCACATGGAAAAGTACATCGCCCGCTTCAAGGCCCAGGCCACCAAGGCCCGTCAGGCACAAAGCCGGATCAAGGCCCTGGAGCGCATGGAGGAGCTGTCGGCGGCGCATGTCGACTCGCCGTTCGACTTTGTCTTCCGCGAGTCGCAGAAAATCTCCAGCCCGTTGCTGAGCCTGTCCGAAGGCTGCCTGGGTTATGGCGACAAGGCCATCCTCGACAAGGTCAAGCTGCAGCTCACCCCGGGTGCGCGCATTGGCCTGCTCGGGCCTAACGGTGCCGGCAAGTCGACCCTGATCAAGAACCTTGCGGGTGAGCTGGAACCGTTGTCGGGCCGCCTGGTCCGTGGCGAGAACCTGGCGGTTGGCTACTTTGCCCAGCACCAGCTGGACTCGCTGGACGACAAGGCCAGCCCGCTGCTGCACCTGCAGCGTATTGCCCCCACCGAGCGCGAGCAGACCCTGCGCGACTTCCTCGGTGGCTTCGACTTCCATGGCGCCCGCACTGACGAGCCGGTGGTGAATTTCTCCGGTGGCGAAAAGGCCCGCCTGGCGCTGGCGCTGATTGCCTGGGAACGGCCGAACCTGCTGCTGCTCGACGAACCGACCAACCACCTGGACCTGGAAATGCGCCTGGCGCTGACCATGGCGTTGCAGGAGTTTGCCGGTGCCGTGGTGGTGGTGTCGCACGACCGTCACCTGCTCAAGAGCACGACCGACGACTTCCTGCTGGTGGCCGATGGCAAGGTCGAAACCTTCGACGGAGACCTGGACGACTACAGCCGCTGGCTGGTCGAGTACCGCCAGCGCAGCGCGCCGGCCAGTACGGCCCCGGTCAACCCGGACAAGACCGACAAGAAAGCCCAGCGCCAGGCTGCCGCAGCCTTGCGCCAGCAACTGGCCCCGCACAAGAAGGCGGCCGACAAGCTGGAAACCGAGCTCAACCAGGTGCACGTGCAACTGGCCGAGATCGAGACCGCGCTGGGTGACGGTGGCCTCTACGAAGCGGCGCGCAAGGACGAGTTGCGTGACCTGCTGGCGCGCCAGACCAAGCTCAAGCAACGCGAAGGCGAGCTGGAAGAAGCCTGGATGGAAGCGCTGGAAACCCTCGAAAGCATGCAGGCCGAGCTCGAGGCGCTGTCCTGATGGAGGAACTGCGTTCGCTGCTGCCAGGGCAATGGATGGACACTTTCTGGCTGGGCTTGCAGATTCTGTTGATCCTGGTGGCGGCCTTCGTCCTGCAGCGCATCGTTGCTCGCGGGTTGAGCCGCCTGGGCCAGCGTTACCCGCTGCCACCAGAGCTGCTGGTACCGGTGCGTGGCGGCCTGCGCTGGCTGATCATGGGCAGCGCACTGCTGTTCGTGCTGGAGCGCCTAGGCGTTTCGGCGACCGTGCTGTGGACGGCGCTGTCCGGCTTTGTCGCGGTGGCGGCGGTGGCCTTCTTCGCCATGTGGAGCGTGCTGTCCAACCTGCTGTGCGCGGTGCTGATCTTCACGGTCGGGCCGTTTCGCATTGGTGATGTGGTCGAACTGGTCGACACCCTGGACAAGCCGGGCGTGAAAGGCCGGGTGATCGCGATCAACCTGCTGTTTACCACCCTGCTGGAAATGCCCGAAGCGGGCGGTGCGCTGGTGCAGGTGCCCAATAGCCAGTTCTTCCAGAAGTCGGTACGGCGCTGGCGCGGGGCTGAGGTGCAGGCCCTGCACAAAGACACAGCTGCCGAAGCTGACTGAAGCTGTATTGGCCCCTTCGCGGGCATGCCCGCTCCCACAGGTATCCCACAGGGTCTGAAAACTGCACAGTACTTGTGGGAGCGGGCGCGCCCGCGAAGAGGCCGGTACAGGCAATAGAAAATCCATCAGAAATCGCTGGTTATTTTTTCACCAAAACCTTAGCTTAACCTTTTGCAACAAGTGTTCGAGCGAGGTGTGTGATGTCGATGGAAGTATGGTTGGGCTTCTTTGCCGCCTGTTGGGTGATCAGCCTGTCACCCGGTGCCGGGGCGATTGCCTCGATGTCCAGCGGCCTGCAATACGGCTTCTGGCGTGGTTACTGGAACGCCCTGGGCCTGCAACTGGGCCTGATTGTGCAAATCGCCATCATTGCCGCCGGCGTCGGCGCCATCCTGGCCGCCTCGGCCACGGCCTTCCAGGTCATCAAATGGTTCGGCGTCGCCTACCTTGTCTACTTGGCCTACAAACAATGGCGTGCCTTGCCGATGGACATGTCCGATGAGTCCGGCGTGCGCCCTATCGGCAAACCGCTGAGCCTGGTGTTCCGCGGGTTCCTGGTCAACGTCAGCAACCCCAAGGCGCTGGTGTTCATGCTGGCGGTACTGCCGCAGTTCATCAACCCGCATGCACCGCTGTTGCCGCAGTATGTGGCAATCACCGTGACCATGATCACCGTGGACATGCTGGTGATGGCGGGTTACACCGGTTTGGCTTCGCGGGTGTTGCGCCTGCTGCGTACCCCCAAGCAGCAGAAGCGCCTTAACCGGACTTTTGCCGGGTTGTTCATTGGGGCGGCGACCTTCCTCGCTACCCTGCGTCGCGCGCCGATCTGATCGGGCCATACAAACACGGACTCTGTAGGAGCAGCCTTGTGCTGCGAAGAGGTCATTGCAGCCGAAGATGATCTTTAGCCTTGCCGGCCTCTTCGCAGCACAAGGCTGCTCCTACAGGGACCGCGTAGCAGCCTTTATTTGTTCTGCTTGGCTACCAGCCCCGTCAGCAAGTCCACCGGCATCGGGAAGATAATGGTCGAGGTCCGGTCGCCCGCAATCGCCCCCAGCGTCTGCATATAGCGCAACTGCATCGCCCCAGGCTCCTTGCCCAGCATCTGCGCAGCCTGCATCAGCTTCTCTGACGCCTGCAATTCCCCTTCGGCATGGATCACCTTGGCCCGCCGTTCGCGTTCGGCCTCGGCCTGCCGGGCGATGGCGCGGACCATCGATTCGTTGAGGTCGACATGCTTGATCTCGACGTTGGCCACCTTGATGCCCCAGGCATCGGTTTGCGCGTCCAGCACCTGGCGAATATCCGCGTTCAGTTGCTCACGTTCGGCCAGCAGCTCATCCAGCTCGTGCTTGCCCAGCACCGCACGCAGCGTGGTCTGGGCCAACTGGCTGGTCGCCACCAGAAAGTCCTCCACCTGGATGATCGCCTTTTGCGGGTCGAGCACGCGGAAGTAGAGCACCGCGTTGACCTTGACCGAAACGTTGTCGCGGGTGATTACATCCTGTGGTGGCACATCCAGCACCACGGTGCGCAGGTCTACCCGCACCATTTGCTGGATCACCGGGATCAACAGGATCAGCCCCGGCCCCTTCACCTGCCAGAAGCGCCCCAGCTGGAACACCACGCCGCGTTCGTATTCGCGCAGGATGCGAAACGCCGACAGCAACAGCATCGCCAGCACGATCAGCACGGCACCAAAACCCAGTTGCATGAACATGGTTATTCTCCTCGCGCCGCAGGCGCGGCGGCGCTCACGTCCAGCATCACGCCATGGCGCGCGGTCACCCGCACGTTCTGGCCAGCTTGCAGCGGCGTTGCGCACTGCACTTGCCATTCCTCGCCCTGGGCCAATACCACACCACGGAACGGGTTGCCTGCCATCACTTGGGTGACGGTGACCAGGCTGCCGACCAGCCCCGCGTCACCGCTGACCAGCGCCCGTTGGCGTGCCTTGAAGGCCATGCCCAGCACCCAGCCGATCAACAGCGCCGAGAGCACTGCCAGGGTACCGATCAAAGCCAGCGGGATGCCGAAGCCGGGTGCGTCAGTGTCGATCAGGATCAGCGTGCCGACCACAAAGGCAACGATGCCGCCAAACCCGACCACGCCGAAACTGGGCAGGAAGGCTTCGGCGATCATGAAAGCGATGCCCAGCAAGATCAGCGCCACCCCGGCGAAGCTCACCGGTAACAGCTGCAGGGCGTAAAGTGCCAATAGCAGGCAGATGCCGCCGACCACGCCTCCCACGGTAGAGCCGGGGCTCATGAATTCAAACAACAGGCCGTACACGCCGACCATGATCAGGATCAGCGCGACGCTGGGGTTGGTGATGACCGCCAGTACCCGGGTGCGCCAATCCGGTAGGTGCTCCACCAGGCTGGCGCCGGCTGTCTGCAACTGGTGTGGCTGGCCGGCGGCCTCCAGCGTTTTGCCGTCGAGTTTGCGCAGCAGGGCGGGCAGGTCTTCGGCTACCTGGTCGATCACATTCAGCCGTAAGGCTTCGCTGGCAGGGAGGCTGACGGCCTCGCGCACGGCCTTCTCCGCCCAATCGGCATTGCGCCCGCGCAGCAGCGCCAGGCCGCGGATGTACGCAGCGGCGTCGTTGACCTGCTTGCGGGCCAGGGTTTCATCATCGCCACCCTTGGCCTTGTCGTCTTTGGGCGCACCTGGGGGGCCGCCAATCTGTACGGGCGTGGCGGCACCCAGGTTGGTCCCGGGGGCCATCGCGGCAACATGGCTGGCGTAGAGAATATAGGTGCCGGCGCTGGCAGCGCGGGCACCGCTGGGGGCCACGTAGGTGGCAACCGGCACGGGGCTGGCGAGAATCGCCTTGATCATCTGGCGCATGGCGCTGTCCAGGCCACCTGGGGTGTCCATGCGGATCACCACCAGTTGCGCGCCCTGGGCCTGGGCCTGGTCGAGGCTGCGTACCAGGTAGTCGGCGCTGGCCGGGCCAATGGCATCATCGATGCCCAGCACCCACACCGCACCGGGCGCTGCCTGGCCACCTGGCGTGATGCCAAGCAGCAACAGCAGCAATAGCCAGCGCCAGCAGCGGGCGATCACCTGTCGTCACCTCGTTTGCCCGTATTACACAAGTTTAGCCCTGGCTGGCGCTAGCCGACCTAAAATTGCAGATTGGGGGGCGAAACCGGAGGTGCATCATGCGTATGGCAAAGACCCTGCAGGCCCGCCTGGACAAGGCCAACTGCGACTACGACATCATTCCCCATCCACACTCGGCCACCAGCCTGGAGTCGGCCCGTACGGCCGGCGTGCCCGCCGAGCGGGTCGCCAAGTCGGTGATGCTCGATGACCGTCATGGCAACTACATCATGGCCGTGCTACCGGCCAACCGGCACCTGGACATGACCAAGGTGCGCATGTCCGGGGCTTGGCACCTGACCCGCGAAAGCGGCCTGCCGAGCCTGTTCGGCGACTGCGAACGCGGCGCCGTGCCGGCCCTTGGCGACGCTTACCAGATAAAAATGTTGCTCGATCCGAGTCTTACTCGCCAGGGTGATGTCTACCTTGAGGCGGGTGACCACGATCACTTGATCCACATGAGTATGGAGCAGTACATGAAATTGGTGCCGCACGCCGAAGTGCGCGAGCTGTGCTGATGTTTTCACACCAATGCCAGACGGGCGTCGTGGACGGCCTGCCTGGCGCTCAGGAGGAACCATGGAAGCGCCGATCCATCCCTTTGCCGACCTGTTCAAGCAGTTGGGCTTGCCCGACGATCCCGAGAGTATCGATCAGTTCATCACCAGCCATTCTCCGCTGAAGAACGAGATAAAGCTGGTTGATGCGCCGTTCTGGACCGACTCGCAGCGTGCTTTTCTCAAGGAAAGCATCATTGAAGATTCCGATTGGGCCGTGCCCTTCGATCAACTTAACGAAGCGTTGCGCCGCCCCCGAAAATAAAGCGCCGAGCGGCACCTGACGAGTGATTGGCCGTTGCTATGCTCAGGAAAACAATAAGGGGATAGCGCGATGAAAGATCCCTATGCACCAGGTTTCTGGTGCTCCGTGACGATCCTGGGCACCCTGACGGCCAGTTACTTCTATGGCATCAGGCAGACGCAACAGATGAACCAGGCGGTGCACTTCCTGTATGCGGCTGCCGCTGTCACCGTGGCGGTGGTATTGGTGGCGCTGACCTGGATCGCCTGGCAGCAGTTGCACCTGAACAAGCGCGAAGTGATTCAGGGACGAACGTTGCTCACCATCTGGAACACCAAGGTGGCGCTACGCCGCGTCGAGACGGTATTCGACCGCTACTTCTGGGGCAGCTACTGGCATTCGGGGCGTACGTTCGAAGAGGTCATGGGCGAGCTCAAGGGCACGCCGCTGGAGCAGAGCCTGGATGCGCTGAAGCGCCAGTGCCGTGTACTCGACCGTGAAATCCATGACCACCATCACCATTGGCTGGCCAACGCTCGCGACCTGTCCAGCGTGGCCCAGGCCATGGCCCGGGAACGCTACCAGCTGGACCTGGGCGAGCCCACCTGCAGTGGCAATGGCAATACTGCTGTGCTCAACCGTGACCTGGAGGTGCTGGTGTACACCTGGTCGGCGCGCTTGCGCAGCTTCGACCATCAACTGGACGAGCTGGAGCGCGCCTACCACTAAGGGGCTTCATTCGCCGCGGATGTACTGCTCCAGCTGCTGAATCAGGCTGGCCTGTTCGGTGATGGTTTCCTTGACCAGGTCGCCGATCGACAGCAGGCCGAGCAGCTTGCCGTTGTCGACCACCGGCAGGTGACGCAGGTGACGGTCGGTCATCAGGTTCATGCAGAAATCGAGCTTCTGCTTGGGCTCCACGGTGACCACGGGTGCACTCATGATTTCGCGGACCGGGGTGGCGGCGGAAGAGCGGCCCTTGAGTACCAGTTTGCGCGCATAGTCCCGTTCGCTGACGATACCCACCACCTGGTTGCCCTCGACCACGGGCAACGCACCGACGTTTTTCTCCGCCAGCACTTTCAGGGCGTCGAGCACCGAGTCATCCGGGCCGATGGTGTAAACGGTCTGGTGCTGGGACTTGGTCTTGAGGAGTTGTTCGACGGTCTTCATACGGGCCTCTGCGGGTGAAAAAAGCGCTGTCTCGGAGTAACTAAAGCATCCGGCACGGCGCTCTGCACGGCAATGCAGGAAACGGCATGGAGTCGATTGAAAAACGTCATCAGCCGTCATTGCGCCTACGGGCAACCGGTCGCGGCCACCTCCTGGCTCGCTTCCTTGAGTGCCGCGGCCACAGCAGCGGCATCGTTGGCGGTATACACCCGCCCGCCGGTGTTGCTGGCTGCGCAGTTGGAGCCGGTGCTGGCGCTGATGTTTACCACGTTGATGCGCAGGCGCGGCTGGTTTTTGGCGATCTGTTCCGACACGCTGCACACACTGGTACCGCAACTGTCCCGGCCATCCACGAACATCACGATCACGCCATCCCGGTCACGGCCGTTCATCTTGCTGGCGGCTGCTTGCAGGCTGATACCCAGCCCCGTCCCGCCACGTGCGTTCAGGTCGGCCACCCGCTTGACCAGGTCTTCGCGCTGGCCATGGCCAAAGACCCCGTGGTCCACCGGGCTGCGGCAGCCGTCGAAGGTGACCAGGCGCATGTCCACGGCCTTGTCCAGGTCGCCGATCACCGCGGTCAGCGAGCTTTTCGCCACGTCCATGCGGGTGAGCCGTTGCGGCTGGTTGTTGGCCAGCAGTTCGTCAACGTAAGGAATGCGGGCCAGCAGGCCGATGTACCAAGGGTCATCTTCCTTTTTCACCCTGATGCGCTGGTCCATGGAGCCCGAGGTGTCCAGCACCACCGCAAATTCCGACGCCTGGAAGGCGCCCCCCGGGGTACAGATTGCAGTCTGCGTATAGCCCTGCCAGCGCTGGTACAGCACAGGCCAGCTGCTGTACAGCCAGTAGAGCAGGAGCAGTAACAGGCCAAACAGCAGCCAGGGCCACAGGCGCAGGCGGCGGCGTTCGGTCATCACCACGGTTCGTGTCCGGGTGGGCTTGGGGGTTGGTGCGGGTTTTGGCTTGGCCGGCGCTGGCTGTAGCGGTGCCGGAGGTGGCGACACCACAGGCGGCGCAGCGACAGGTGCCGGCTGCCCCCAGCGAATCACCAAGGGTTCGTCGTTGATGCTGTACAGGTTGGCAAGGTCGGGTCGGCCGATCAGTGTGCGCAACGCTTCGGCTGCGGGCGCCTGGCCGCGCCGTTGCAGCTCATCGGCCAATTGGCTGACGGCTGCCTGGCGCTCTTCATAGCGCTTGAGCAAGGCAGCCTGCTGCTCTCGGCCGAGGGTGGCATACAGATGCGGTTGCCCCTCCAGTTCAGACCACCATTCCAGCACACCGTCGCGGCCCTGCCGGGGTATTGCGTACAGGTGAGCGATGCCCGGCGGAAAGTGCTGGCGGATCAACGCCACCCTGAGTTCAAGCGCGCTGGCAGCATCCTGGCTGGCGTGGGTGTCGCGGTTTACCCTTTGCATGTCTTGTCCTAGTCGCAATCGGCTGTGCTGGAGACTTCCTGGCTGGCAAGCTTGATGGCAGCGGCAACCTGCCCGGCATCGCTGGCGGAATAGATGCTCCCACCCGTACTCTCGGCGACACAGCTGGCCAAATTGCTGTTGCTGATGTCGACCAGATTGACGCGCAACCTCGGCTGCTCGCGGGCAATCCGCTGCGCCACTGCACACACGTCCTGTTCACAGCCGTCGGCACCGTCGATGAACATCAGGATCACCCCATCGCGGTCGCGACCGTTCATTGTTTTGGCCGCCACATCAAGGCTGGCCGCCAGGGCGGTGCCATCATTGGGTACCAGTGCCTGAATACCTTTGATCAATGCCGGGCGCTGGGCCAGGGTGAACACGCCGTGGTCCAGCGGCGCGCGGCAGCCATCGAAGGTCACCACGCGCATATCCACCGCCGGGTGCAGGTCGTTGATCAGGTGGGTCAGGCTGCTCTTGGCCACGTCCATACGCACCGGGGCGCGGGTAAGTTGCGCGACACGCTGCTGATCGATGCTCGGGTCGTCATTGATGTGCTGGAAGAACCATTGTTCGTCTTCAAGGGTGGTGGCGACGTTGAGTAGCATCGAGCCCGAGGTGTCGAGCACCACGGAAAATTCGGGCGGCTGTATGCGGGTGTCTTTCACGCAGGCGAAGGGCGTGGCGGGGCGGTTGCCAAGCCAATGCTGCAGGTAGGGCCAGCCGAACCACAAGGCCAGGGCCAGCAACAGCAGGCCGAGCAGTGGCAACAAGAACCATGGCAGCCATACCCAGCGCCGACGTACCACGGGCGCGGGGCGTGGCGGCAGCGGTGCGGGCGACGGCTTGACCGGGGCAGGTTCGGCCCAGCGCACGACCAGCGGTTGGCCGTTGATGCTGTACAGGTTGTTCAGGTCGGCAGGCCCCATGAGCTTGCGCAGCAGCGCAGCATCATTGGCCTGGCCCAGGCTTTCCAGTTTGCTTACCAGCTGGTGTACGGCTTCCTGGCGCTCGTCGTAGAGGCGCAGCAACGCGGCCTGTTGCTCGGCGCCGAGGTCATGGTATCGGTGCGGTTGGCCTTGCAGTTCCGACCACCATTCGCGCAGGCCATCCTTGCCGTTGCGTGGGGTGGCAAACAGATGAGCGATGCTCGGCGGAAAATGCCTGACGATGATCGCCATGGCCTGTTCGAGCACCCGCAGGTCGTCCTTGGCGGGGCTGGTGTCGCGGGTGACCCGCTGCATGTGGATATCCTGAAAAGATTCGGCAGCCGAAGCTGCCGATGAGGTTTTACTCGTAACCCAGGCTCAGTTGAAGGCGGCTGACCTGTTGTTGAAGGGCCGCGAGCTTCTGCTTGCGGGCTTCGATCTGGGCGTTGCTGGCATTTTGCGAGGGTGCGGCCTGGTTAGCCTTGAGCTGTTGCTCCAGGCCGGCGATCTGCTTTTGCACATCGCTCTTGTTGCCATGGCGCGCCTTGAGCGTGCCCAGTAGGTCGTTCAACGATTTTTCCAGGCTGGCCTGCTGCCGTTGCTGGCTTTGCAGGTCCTGGCGGGTCGAGGCCTGCAGTGCACTCAGTTGTGCGTACACTTCGTTGAACTGGCGGTTCTGCTCCTTGGCGCTGAGCAGCTCCTGTTCGCTGTTGCGTACACCCTCGGCATAACCTCCGCCGTAATCGCAGTTGAGCTTGCCGATCAGGCTGGCGCTGCTGTCGGAGGCATTGCACTGGGAGGCAGTGGTCGCACAACCGGCAAGGCTGGCCAGCAGTGCCAGGCACAGGCAGTTACGTAGAAACATGGCGTGCACTCCTTCAGCCCAGGGTGATTGCCGAACGCTGGCTGTAGAGGCCATCGACCTCCTGCTGCAGCGAGGCGACCTTGGTGTTCATCTTGGTGATCTCGGCTTCGACCTTTTGCACTTCGGCCTGGCTGGCGCCGCCATCACGTTCAAGCTTGGCCACCTGCTGGTATTCGTTAACGCGTTTTTTCATGTTGGTCAGGTCTTTGCGCATCAACCCGATGTTCTGGTCGATGTTGGCGATATCCCGCTGGGCCTTGGCCTTGTCCAGGGTCTTGGCTTTCATGCTCTGCTGGATGCTGGCAATTTGTTGCTTGTCGTCGTTGATGACGCGTTGCAGCGTATCGCTGCGCTGTGCGACCTTGGCGGTTTCACCCTGCACTTCGGTAGTCATCGCGTTCAGGCGCTCGGTGGTATCGGCATATTTCGCCCGGCGCTGATCAAGGTAGTAGTTGGCGCCCATGGCCACACCGCACGCGCCGACACCGGCGATGATCGAGCAGGCTGCCTTATTGCCGGAGTTGGACAGCATGCAGGCAAGAATGCCAGCGCTGGCTGCGATGGCACAGGCCTGGAAGCCCGATGTGGTAAAGAACTTGGCATCGTTGCCGCTGGTCAAGCGCGGGTCGACAGTACCCTGGCTACCGGTCATCGAGCTACCGGTATTGGCACAACCGGTAACGGCCAGGCAAGCAGCCATCAGCAGACCCAACCAAGGGTTGATACGGGTGGATGTAGGGAAGTTCATGGTGGCTCCTGGATGTCCTTGGGTCAGTGTGCGACGGTCTTGCAGCTGTTCAGCCATGCGTTGGCATCAATCTTCTGTGTCTTGAGGAACGACATCTGGTTGGCCCAGTGGGTACGCAGGTAGGGCGACAGGTCCTTGAGGTTCTTGTTGGCTTTGAACGAACCGTCCAGCACCGGCACCTGGGCTTCGAGCAGGTCCTTGCCGTACAGCGAACCCGACTCCACCAGGGAGCTGGCGTAGTAGCGGCTGAGCTTGTGCAGGCGCTCCTGCTGCTCTTCGAGCTTGACCTTGCGCACGCCACAGGTCGGGTCTTCTTCGCCGGCCTTGCAGTTGCTGGCGTAGTTTTTCTGCAAAAAGTCCAGGTACTGGCCGTCGTCGAGCATCTTGGTGCACAGGAAGGCGCCAAGGTTGAGGCTGGCGCGAATCGCCTGGTCTCGGGCTTCCTGCTGCTGCTGATTGCTGGCGCGCAGTTGGTTCTCGACGGTCTTGAGCTGGTTCTTCAGGGCTTCGTCTTCCACGTTGGAAGCAAGCTCTTCCAGCGCCTTGACGGTGCCTTTCTGCTTGCTTTCGGCAGCCGGTTGATCGCTGCCCAGGTTGCTCCAGCTCTTCTCGATGTTTTTTACCCGGTCGCGCGAGGTGAGGGTCGGGGAAACCATGGCCAGGCGCAGGCCGTTGGTTTTCTTGGCCACTGCACCCTCGGCGTTGTAGTACGGCTCTTCCTGGCGCAGCGAGGTGCGCAGGTCGCTTTCGCTGGTCAGGTAGTTGCCACCGCGCACCACATAGCCACCGGCCTGGCCGTGCTGGCGGTCGAGCTTGTTCAGGCGGAACGGCTCGAACATCATCTCGCTCGCATTGCCGAGCATGTCATGCAGGCCCAGCGGGTTGGGCTTGAGCAGCCCGCTCAGCTGCAACTGGCCGTTGGCGGACTGCGCGCCGGCGAACCACTCGTAGGCATTCAGGCCTTCGGGCATGGGGTAGCGGCCATCGCGGAACTCGGCCGTGCTGACTTGCAAACCGCCACGCGCGGCGAACTCCCACTCCACCTCGGTTGGCAGGCGCAAGAAGCCTTGGGCGCCATCTTCGCGGGGCAGCTTGTCGGCTGCATTGGCACGCAACCAGCGGTTGTACTTGTCGGCAGCCTGCAGGGCGTCCAGCCACGACACCGATACAATCGGCAGGCGCTGCTTGTTGGAGGCGGTCGGGCAGGTTTCGTCCATCAACGCCTTGTACTGCAGCTGGCTCATCTCGTATTTGGCCAGCAGGTAGTAGCGCGACTTCTCACCTTTGGCACTGGTGAAACTGCCGGCAATGAACGCCGGGCGGGTCTGCTCGACATAGCCCCACTCGGCGCTGTCCTGGCCGATGTTGATGGGGTAGTCGTCCAGCGGGCCGGCCACCGGGATCATCACCTTGCGAAACACCATGGCGCCGTCACACGGCATGGGCAGCACCACGTCATCGGCGTCGGCCATGGGGTTGTAGTATTTCTCTTCCCAGGTCGCCGCTGTGGCTTGCAGCGCAAAGCCGAGAGCAAGTGGCGCCAGAAGCAGGCGGCTGTAGGCTTTAGAGTTCACGCAGGCTCTCCGCAGGTTGTATGCGTATGGCACGCAAGGCGCCGATCAGGGCGACCAGGCCGGCGACCAGGAAGGCCAGCAGCAGGGCGACCAGGCCATGCCATACGGTGATGTGACAAATGAAGGCGCCGGTTGCCTGGCTGCTGACCAGCAACCGGTCGAACAGCAGGCTCCCGAGGTAGTAGCTGCCAAGGCCGCCCAGGTAGCCCACCAGGCTCAGCACGAGTGCTTGAAGCACCACATAGGCCGATACCGCGAGGCTGCTGAAGCCCAGCAGGCGCAGCACGGCCAGGTGGCGGCGCTTGCGATCGATGTTGGCCACGAAGGCGCCGACCAGCGAGGCGATGCAGCCGATCAGGGCGGCCCCGGCAATGACGCTGAAAATCAGCCCGAGCACGTGGTTGATTGCCTTGACGTTGTTGATTTCTGCCAGGCGGCTGGCGGTTTCGATGCGCTGTTCGTTAAGCCAGCGCTCCAGCGGTGCCACGCTGTCGATGTCCCGCGCATAGACCCGGGCCCGGGCGTAGCCGACGTTCAGGGCATCAAGGGCCTGGCCACTGCTTGCCCCGAGGCTGGCGACCAGATAACCGTCGCGATAGTGTTCCAGCTCCATCAGCAGCTCGGGGCTGACAAAGGCTGCAGGGCGGGCGAAGCGTACCGAGCTGACGATGGCACGCACCTGCAACGTGCGCTCGCCACGCTCGTTGACTTCGTTCAGGCGCCGGGCAACGCGCAAACGCAGGGTGTCACCGGCCTTGGCGTCGAGGCGTTCGGCGGCACGTTCGCTGAGAATCACCTGGTCGGGCGCCAGCTCACTCAGGTCTGTTGCCAATAAAGGATCGCCGGCCCGGGTAGGGATGACCTCGACGTTGTCGGCGAAGCGGCCGTGTGCGCCCAGCAGGTCGGCCTGGGTGTTCAGCGAGCGGGTCTGGCCGATGGCGAAGCCCACCTCCGGGCGATCCTGCAACCGTTGCAGCCAGGCTTGGTCGAAGTGGCCACTGCTGAGCATCTTGACCTCAAGGTTGCGGGGGTCGCTGAGCAGTTCCTGTTGCAACTGGCTGACCACCCCGTGCTTGAGGCCGAACAGCAACAACAGGGGGGCAATGACGGCGACCAGTGAGGCCGCCATGCATAAGGAAACATTACGGTCGTGCCAGAGATCGGCCAGGGATAACCGTGCCAGCAATGCCAGGCGTTTATGCCACGGGTTCAAAGCGTGTTTCCCCTTGACCGTTGATGGCACCCAGGCGCGGCAGGCCGAAGCGTTCGACCAGTGCCCAGTCGTGGGACACGATCAAGGCGCTCAGCCCTAGCTCAGCCACCAGCTGCAGCAGCAGTTCGAACAGCCGCTCTGCATTGTGCGGGTCGAGCGCGGCAGTGGGCTCGTCGGCCAACAGCACCCGGGGTTCATGGGCGATGGCACGCACGCAGGCTACCCGCTGACGCTCGCCGATGGACAGCGCCTGGGGCAGTTTGCCCAGCAGCGGTGCCAGGCGCAGTGCCTCGACAGCCTTGTCCACCGCCGTGCTGGCAGGTGGCAGGCCGAGCAGGCGGCGTGGCAGCAGGATGTTGTCGCGCACACTGAGAAAAGGCAGTAGCCCGCCGTTCTGCAGCACAAAGCCAAGCTCGCGCGAACGCAATGCCGCCAACGCTGGCTGCTGGTCGCTGGCCAGCAGGCTGGCCACGTCCTGGCGTTGCGGGCCAAGCCTGTAGTGCGTCAGTTGCTCAGGCTTGAGCAGCAGGCCAATGGCTTCCAGCAGTGTGCTCTTGCCGCAGCCGCTCTCGCCCGTGATGGCACGCACTTCGCCGGGTTGCAGGCACAGGGCGTCCAGCCGTACCCGGTGAGCCTGCGATCCTTCGCCTCGAACGACTAGTAGTCCCTTGATATCGAGCATATGGGGTCAGGGCATCATTTCCAGCGGTACCGGGTAGACGTTGTCGCGGCTGTCACTGCCCGGCGCCAGGGCAACCCAGCGGTCGACATCGGCGTTGTAGCGTTGGTAATGGCGCAGCTTGGTGCTCAGGCTGCGGATGAATTTCTCCTGGGCCAGGCCATCCCAGCCCTTCCAGGTTTCTTCGTCCAGGTTCAGCACTTCGCTCTGGTAGGGCAGGTCTTGCAGGTACTCGCCAAGCACGCCCAGGTCTGCCACGCGAGTGGTCGAGCCTTGCTTCAGCTGGTTCGGGTCGGCACCCATGGTCGCGGCAACCGAGCGCAGGCGGGTGAACATTTCGTCTGGCGAAATCATGCCTTCGTTGGCGGCATCCAGGATCTGCTTGAGTACATCGCTCAGGTCGCTGAGTTGGGCCTTGGTCAGCAGGACGCGCACATCGGTGGTCGGCACGTTCTGTTTGATCAGGTCGCGGTCGCTGATCCAGGCCTGGAACACCGGCGGCGCCTGGGTACCGTTGGCCTTGCCCAGGTAGGCCAGCTGCATGGCGTGGCCGATCAGTGCGGCATCCTCGAGCATTTTCTTCTCGGCAGGGTCGGCCTTGGCATTGTTTGCGCTGCCGATGGCCGCCTCGCCCATGTAGGCCGCCCGCACTTGCTGGGTGATGGCGGCAGCCAGGCCGTCGACCTTGCGGCCAAAGGCCTCCACATCGCCGGCATTGACCGGGTAGTACAGCGAGGTGTTGGTACCCGGGTAATTCGACAGGGTACGGTACTGCGCTTCGGCGGAGCTGTGGTTCTTGGCGCCGCTCGGGGTTTTCAGGTGCAGGGTGTACAGGGCCACGCCAGGGTTGCTGGCTTCGATCTTGACCTGTTCGGCGCCAAGGCCGGTGCTCGACAGCTTGTCACCCCCGTCAATGGCGCCGGCATCGGTGATCAGCACCACATAGCGGGCACCAAACTGGCTCCAGTCGATCTGGTCCACGGCAGACATGACACCGGCGTAGGCATCTTCGTTGAACTCGCTGCTGGACACCTTGGCCTGCTTCAGGTCCGCGACCTTGGCCATGAAATCGGCACCGTCTTTCACCGTGTTGGGGTCGGCGTACATCTTGCTGACGTACTCCAGGCCCGGCACGGCCTTGGTGCTGGAACGGTAGGCAACCAGGCCGAACTTGACCTGCTTGCCGAGGTTTTCCTTCTCGATCTGCCCGTACACGCGCTTGATCGCCTCACGGGTGCGATCGATGTACGGGTCCATCGAAATGGTCGAGTCGATGACGAACACCACGGCCGCACTGAACGCCTTCAACTGCTGGTTGGCAGCGGCCTGGGCAGGTGCAGGCGTTGCGGCTGCGGCACTGTCGGCCTTGCTGACCGACGCCACATTGAGGATGCGCGTGCGGAAGCCTTCCTCGGTCATCACTTCTTCGCCGCTGAGCACTGGCAGCAGGTAGAAGTTTTTCTGCAGGTCGACGAAATATTCGGGCTCTTCGGCCAGCACGCCGGGTGCCTCGGTGCCGTGCTTGAGCTTGGCGCGTAGCGGGGCCACATGGCTGACCGGGTCGGGGGCGTTGAGAATGCCCTCGAGCTGGTTGCGTTCCTTGAAGAACATCAGCCGATCACGGTTGGCGGGGTTGGTAAACGCCAGGGTCAGCTGCATTTTCCATTCGACGGTGCAATCGGCAGGCAGCCAGCCGATGCTCTTGCCCTGGGTGTCAGGGCCGACCCGCAGCCACTCGCGGGCGTCAGCCTGGGTGCGTTCGTACACGTAGAAGCGGCTGAAGGTGGGTTGTGCGGCGCCAGGGGCAGCCCCGGCGTTATCGCTCAGCTTGCAGCCCGGCGTGGTCAACACACGCTGGAACAGGGTTTTCTTGCCATCCTGCAGCAGGGGCTTGTCGGCTGCCTGCAGGGCAGGGCTGAGCGACAAGGCCAGCAGCGCGGCGCCAATGCTACGCATCTTCATGGCTTGAGCTCCTCGTAGCGCTGCTTGGCTTCGGCGTTGTTTTCATCGAAGCTGAGGATGGTCTCGTACCAGGAGGCTGCAGTGGCGGCTTCCGGCGCCTTGAAGCAGTTGCTTGGCTGGTGGTACTTGGGGTCGTATTCGTGGGCGTAGGCCGTGGCGATCTGGATGTCACCGGCATTGGCGCGGTTGGCATACAGGCGCTGGGCCACGTCGCACTGGTCGTTGGCCTTGGCCAAACTGATCACCTCAAGCAGCGCTGCGCTGTCCGGTTTGCTCTGGATGCACGACTGCAGGAACGCCAGTGAGGTCTGGCCTTGCATGCTTTCCAGCGAACAAGGTTTGGCCGCGTCGGCCTGTGCGACGGGCTTGTCTTCAGGCGGCACGGCTGCAGGTGCTTCGCCTGCGGTGCGGTTGAACCACCACCAACCGCCCCCGGCGGCAAGCGCCAGCAGGATCAGGGCCAACAGGGGCAGCAGCCACTTCTGGCCTTGCTTGGCAGGCGCCTTCGGCGGCGGAGCCACAGGTGCCGGCTGGGGGGCTGGCGCGGCCTCGGGCTCGGGCTCTGCCGCCACTGCCGGAGCAGGCTCAGGGGTGGTCACCGCAGGTGGCTCGACAACCACCGTCGCGCTGGGCAAGGGTGCCGGGGGCGGCGATTTCTCCAGCGCTGGCCCAGACTCGACAGACGCGATGATGGCGCTGTTGATACGCACCATGCCAAGGTCGCTGCGCCCGGTCTGCGGGTTGCTGACCTCGATGCGGAAGGTGGCGGTGCCGCTGGCTTGCAGCAATGGGTTGATCAGGTTGGGGCCGATCCGCGTTTCGATGGCCGGGGCGCCTGCGACAGCATTCATGCCATCCAGGCGGAACCAGTGAGCCACTTTGGCCCAGTGCCCGCCATCATGAAGAAACTCGTGGGACTGGCTACTTTGCAGAGAGCATTGCAGCCCTTCGCTGGTGCCTTCCCAGCCGGTGATCCGCAACAGGCCTTGGCCTGGTGTGTTCACGTCCAGTGGCAGCACATCAACTCTGATACCCATTGCAATCAACTCGCTTGAAAGGTGTTCAGCAGCACCGCCAACTGGCGTCGCTGCTCGGTGGTGATTTCCGGGTCCGCGCCACTTTTGGCGTTTTCCTGCGTCAGCCAGGCCAGGCTCGACAGCCAGTCGATCTGGAAGCTCTGCTCCTGGTTGGACGGCTCTTTCGGGAGCACTGGCAATTCGCCCTGGGCGAAGGTCTGGTAGGCGCCGAATACGGGTTGGCCCTCACCCAGCAGGGCGGTCGGGCGCTCGCTGACAGGTTTGCCCAGCAGGTCGAACCAGGACAGGAAGTCCCGCATGGCCAGTTGCACGGTCAGGACCTGGCGCTGGACTATCTGGTCACGGCGCACGCCGTTGAAAATCCGGCGCATGACGGCGGCATCCAGTTGTTCGATGAAGGCCGGTCGGCGTACTGCACTGACCAGTTCCTCGACCAGGGCCTCGACCACTTCGCGGCTCATGCGCAGGCTGCTCAGGTGCAGCGGTTGCGTACCCAGCTCGCGCATATGCTTGATCCACGCCTTCAGCGCCGCGCGTACAAAGCGTTGCTCGGCGTTGAGGCGCTTGGCCACAGGCTTGGGGGCAACTGCTGGCGTTGCCGAGGCAGTGTTGCCGAACACGTTGCCGAAGTTGAGTGCCGGGGCCTTGTTGGCCGGGGCCCTGACGGCGGGTTCCGGCTCTTCGCCGGCCTCGCCGTCAATGCCGTCGATGTCGTACACACCGCCCAGGTACAGCTCACGCAGCTGTTCTACAGGTACCTGCAAGGCATGGATCAGTTCGCTGATCGTGTCCGGGTCGGCGCCCAGGTTGTCGAGCAGGTACTGGGTTTTTTCACGCTTCTTGTTCAGCAGTTGCTCGAAGTCTTCCTCGCGCCAGGTGTTCAGGCCGTGGTCCAGCAGGTCGGTGCGGCACTGTTCCAGCTGCTCTTCGATACGCGCCAGCTTGAAGTCCAGGTCATTGATCGACGAGAAGCTGGTGCTGAAACGGCTGATCCCGCCATCGTTCAACGTCATCATGGCATCGAAGGCGGCACCGGTATTGGCTATATGGCGGTTGGCCGCCGGCAGGTCGACAACGTATTGCCGGAGCTGTTTGATATCGTCGACGTAGCGCTCGATCACGCGCAGCTCCTGGTCTTGCTCGTCACGCTCGATGAACGCGGTTTCTTTCAGGCGTGGCTTGCGGACCATGTAGGTATTGTCGAACGGCTTGCCGACGGACCATTCCTTCATCCACTCCTGGCTGCCAAAGCGCTCGATAATGGTGATTTTCATCAGCCGCTCGGCGGCCTTGAACTTGTGCGCGTCATCTTTGCCAAGTTCGAGGTTGGCCCAACCGTCACACATGGTCAGGGCCCAGATCAGGCCTGGCGCGCGCTGGCCCCGCTCTTTCGGGGTTGCGCCCTGGGTATTGTGGATCCAGCGGGTCAACACCGGGCCAACACTGATGACATCGCTCTGCTTCACGCTGCTTGTGCAGATGACCAGAGCATTCATCTCTTGCGCTTCGCTGTAACGCTCGAAAAGATAGGCAACCTTGCCGCGCAGGATCAGGTTCCAGTACGGATGGACTTCGTCAGCGGACTCTTTCAAGGCCGCCTCATCAACCGACAAGTATTTATTGCGAGTGCGGTAGCCGGGGAAGTCGAGAATGTCGACGCCATGGGCGACCGAGGCAGTTGGCTTGGTCCGCAAGCAGAAGTTCACTTCTACCGCCAGTGCCGCCAGCTGCGCTACGGAGATACTGACGCTGGTATGTACCTTGCCGTCTCTGCCCGGCAGAACATTGACTTGCACGTCGTGTCTAGTGCCCAGGCGGCTGAGCAGGTCTACACCCATGATGTTGTAAGGCGTTGCCGTAACGCTGATATTTTCCTGCTTGAACACGCTGATGGGCGCATGTAGCGTTTCGACATGGTCCAGCTTCTGCAGAACACCGGCCAGCAGTAAATACAAGTCGGTGATGGGCGCCTGCCCACCCCACAGTACAGAGAACAATTTCGCGCGCTCGCGCAGCGCAAGGCGCGGCGCGATTTTTACTGCACGTGGCCAGTACTGGTCGTCAAGGACGCGTGTGGACTTTTCATAGTTGCTTTTCAGGTAGTCCCACAGCGCAACCACATCATCGCTGCTAACCCCAGGTTGTACCTGGCCTGCGTCCTGGCCTTCAAATTCACTGAGCGCAGCCTGAATATCTTGCTCTCTGTAGCTGTGGTCCACTCGCTCAAGGTCGAAGTCTTCGAACCACGAGTTGCACAGAATCTTTACGAGTTCGATCTCTCTGAACAGCGTGATTTCGACTGGGTAGTTGACGTCCAGGCATGGCTTGGCGATGTGGCTGAAACGCGTGACCACGCCGGTGGCCTCACCGCCGCCGCCCGGTGGGTTGACATGCCGGATGAAATCCAACACTTGGCCACCAAAGTCACTCTCCAGCTTGCCGTGGTCATCGGAAGCAAGCGCGGAAATAAGGTAGGACTTGCCCGCTTGCGAAAGGCCGAAAAAGCCCACGGTCATCGGGTTGCCGGCACTGCGTTGGAGGTTTTTCGCCTTGTTGCGCGCGCGCCGTAGGCGCAGGCCCAGGCCATCGGCCTCGGCCTCGACACTGGCGGCATTGCCACGCACCTGCTCGATCCATTCCAGCGCCTCGCCGGCGCCTTTGTGAATGGCGCCCCAGGCACCCATCAACTGCTGTTGCTTTGGCGTAAGGTCGCTCATTTTCCTTTGACGTTCCCGCTGTCGAGCCAATAGTCGCTGTCACTCAAGCTCATGGTTGGCATGGTGTTGAGTGAGAGTTCAAGATCCCGGTCGAAGTCGAAGTCGGCATCCTGGATGTTCGATTCCAGCTTCTGGATGACCAGCTTGTCGCTGATCAGCCCCTGGTCGCGTTCTTCCTGTTCGAACTGCTCGACTTCAAGGCGTATGCGCAATACCGGCGCTTCGCCATTCTTGCCAGTCGCCCTGGAGAACGCTGCCTTGCCCGAGGGGGTGAAACGCAGGGTGTAAAGCGGTGAGGCCGACCAGCGCTCGGTGGCCAGTTGGCGGTAACCCAGGTGCAGGTCGCCGCGCATCTCCAGCCAAGGCGTACCACGCTCATCGCCTTCGCCGACGATGGGCAGTTCGATCAGGCCTTTATCAGACTTCAGGTCGTGGTACAGCACGTCGTGATACTTGATGGTGCCGGCAGCGTCGATCTGGCCAAAGTGCTTGATGATCGAGTAAGGCTTCAGCGCGGCGGTGCGGAAATAGAAGTTCGGCACACTGTGGTTGGAGCACAGCAGGCAGATCATCGCGCCCACCGATGCGGTGCTCTTCGGGTCGTCGATCAGGCCGTTGCGATGGAACGGGTACCAGCCGCCGGTGCGGTAGTTCTGCATCGGCAGAATGCGCCCGGGCGGCAGCGGCAGGCGCTGGCGGATGAACGCCTGAATGCCTGGCAGGCGCGATGGCCGCCCCGTCAGCAGCAGCACGTCGCAAGGGTACTTGGCGACCACTTCGCACAGTTCGGCAAGTGCTCTGGTGACGTTGATCTGGCCGCCGATGAACGCGGCGTGCACCTGTTCGAGGTCGAAGGTGATCGGCGTCTGCAGCAGGTCAAGCGTGCCATCGCGGCCCACTTCGCGGCGCACGGCGGCGTTGACGTACGCCAGCACCTTGTCGCTGACAACGGCTTCACCCAGCGCCTGCTGCCAGGTTTGCTCGACCGCGGCGGGTGGCAGCGCCGGGTCGAACTGCTCGTAGGCCTTCAGCAGTGCGAGGCCCAGCGGCACGAACACTTGCAGGTTCAACTGCTGGCGCAGCAGGCGTTCCTGGACGGTGGCTCCGCCGTTCCCGCACAGGCTCGACATCAGCGCATCCGGTGCCGGCACGCCGGCATTGCGCAGCGCGCTGGCGAAGGAGGGCAGGATGAACTCCTGGATCACATCCAGCAGGATGTCATCGCCCGCAATCTTGAAGCCGTCACGGAAGCGCTGGTTCGGCACGATGTGCGCGTTGGCGCCGGCGCCACCGCCGGTGCCCCGATCCAGGCGGTAATCGGTAATCACCAGGTCTGTGGTGCCGCCGCCGATGTCGATGGTCGCCAGGGTGATCTGTTCATGCTCTAGCTTGTCCGGGCGGGCCAGCGTGGCAAAGAACTCCTCCGGGTGACCGGCAAAGTTCTCGTTGACCTCGTTGTACAGGTAGACCAGCTGGCCGCAGCTGGCTTCGTCCCACTCCACCCGCACGCTGGGGAACGGGGTGCGGGTCGCGACGTCCTTGCCTTTGAACGGGTTGCTCTCGTCCTGGTGCCAGCCCAGGCTCTTCCAGACCAGGCCAATCGCCTCGTACAGGCGGTTGCTGAGCAGGCTGCGCTCGGCCTGGGGCATGCCTGGTGGAACGGTCAGGGTAATGCTGTTGAGCAGGCGCGGCACCCGCGCATGGCCCTGGCGGGAGCGCTGGGCCGGGCTGTTGATCTGGGTCAGCGCCTGGGTCACCACTTCGGCCAGCATGAAGGTCATCAGGTTGCTGCGCGAATAGCGCGGGTTGAAGACCGGCATGTCGAAGGGCTTGAGGTACAGCGGCTGGCCACGGTCGTTGATCAGGTTGGCGAACGGCGCGGCGACGGCCATTGGCTCCTTGTCGGTCTTGACGTAGGCGGTGTTGAAGCGCCAGCCATGGCCGTAGGCCTTTTCATCCCACAGGTAGCGTTTGGGGCTGGAGAGGCCGGTCGAGCCTTCGGTGCCGCGGTTGCGGCTGGCCAGGCGGCTGGCTTCACCGCCAACACGGGCGATGGTCGGCCACTGGAAGGCATTGTGGCGGCCGCTCTTGATCGACAGGTGGTCTTTGCCGAAGGCGGCGTGGGTGAACTCGACCCGGCTCTCGAAAGCCTGGTTGTAGACTTTTTCCGGCTCGCTCAGGTCGCGCAGTGCCAGTACGTAGTTGTGGCGCATGCCCGAGCCCGCCTGGCCATGGTCCTCGATGAGGATGCCGCAGGTGCGCGAGTTGCCGACGTCCAGCACCAGGTCCACCGGGATCGGCTTGACGATGCCATTGGCCTCGTTGGCGATCACCTTGATTTCCGGGATCTCGACCTTTGGCTTTTCGTTGCTCTGCTCGGCCGGGACCGGGCGGCGCAACAGGCTCAGCAGGTTCAGATAGTGGCCAAGGTGGCGGTTGCCCTGCAGGTCACGATCCAGGCGTTCGCGCGTCCACTCGGCACGCGCCTCGGTGTACACCTCCACCAGCCAGTCGCGGATCCATGTGTGCGTCAGGAACCAGCCATATTCGCGGGCACTGCACGCCAGCTTGAACGCCACGCCGGAGCGTACGTCGTCTTCGTTGGGCGCCAGGTACGGTGCGCCGGTAACCACTGGCATGGTGCGGCTGTCGAAGCCGAGGGTGAGGCGGTGGGTGTTGCCGTCGACATCGGGCTCCGCGAGCTTGACCAGGCGCATGCGCGCCCAGTTGTTCGGGCCTTCGTCAAAGCGATAAGGCGGCGTGAAACGCAGGACCGGGATCGGCAACCAGACCCCGTCCAGCAGCTTCAGGCTGTCTTCCATGGGCAGGCGGAAGTGGCTCTCTTCGCTGGTGTCGAACTCCACCTGCACCACTTTGTCTGGCTCGGGCTCGTAGAAGTCCTTGTACTCCTTGGACCACAGCAGGCGTGTCGGCACCATGCCGTTGTTGAGCTGGACGAATTTGCCGGTCTGCTCGCCATCCGGGCCGAGACGCAGGGCGAAATCCATGAATTGAATTCCGGTATCGCTGACCAGCGTGACCGTTTCTTCGAACTGGGTGATTTCGGGCAACATCTTCTGCGTTTCTCGTGTGATTAGCCGGCTTTTTTCATTTGAATGTCGAAGCCTTTGGCACCGTAGTTGGCGTTGCAATCGGCAGCGCCGTTGGCGTTGGCTTTGCAACCCACTTGCGGCAAGTCATAGCTGCTGCCATCGGCGCAGGCGGCCTGGCCGGAACTGTTGATCGACAACAGGCCGCCTTGCATGGCTGCGGCAACTGGCGCATGGCACTGCACGTTGTCCGGGCGGGTGACCGTGGCCTGGCCCTTGCCGTTCTGGAAGTCGTACTTCAGGCGCAGGGGTTTGCCAGTGCCAGCTTCTTGAATGCCTGCACCCGCCCAGTTGCCGTTGAGGAAGTCCGCGTTGCCGTCGGCCGCATCTGGCGGAATGCTCAAGTCATCAGGTTGCGGCGGCTGAGCGCTGGTTTGCGCTTGCTCATCGGCCAGCTGTGGTGGCGCAGGGGGCGTGTTCCCTGGCGTTGATGCGTCGGGCCCGCCTGGCGGTGGCGTGTCGGATGCTTGCTCTGGCGCTGGCGGTTGCTCCGGCGCTGGCGGTGTTTCTGGCTTGCCCTGTGCAGGGGTGTCGGCATTGTCCGACGGCGCTTGGCTATCGCCTTGTGGCGCGGCACCGCCTGCATCGGCTGAGCCGCCCGGCAGGCTCGCCGGGTTGCCATTACTCACCGCCACGTCCGGGGCAGCTACACCCGTTGCACCGTTCGCAGCGCCAACAATGCCCGACGATTGTGTAGGCACTTGGGCTTGGTAGTTGTTTGATGCAGAGGTATCGCGGCCAAAGTCCGGGATGCCTGGCCCGGAAAGGTTTACCCCAGGGATGCAGCCGCGCAGCCCGAACAACAGCAGGAGCAGCAGCGCCAGCAGCAACAGCAAGGGCAGCAGCCAGCGCCAGTTGCGCCACCACGGCAGGCGCGCGACGGCAGCGGCTGGCGCTACCGCTGCTGCTGCTGCTGCCGGCGCAATGGGCGCGGCTGGGGGAACCGGCGGCGTGGCCACGGGTTCGGCGATGGGTGCGGTGCGCGGATACAGGCAGTGCAGGGGCTGTCGGCTGCGCTCGGCACCGGCATGGATGAAGCCCCAGAAGGTCAGTACAGGGCGGCCATCGACCAGGTAGACGAAGTTTTCGTCAGGGAAGGGCACCACACAGGTCAGCAGCTTGCCGAACACCGCGTTATCACCTTCGGCGGCCTTTCTGGCCGTTGCCGAGGGTTGGCCGTTGGCGTCCAGGCCAAGCAAGGTGTTGCTCAGGGCGTTGATCTTGGTTTGCAACACCTCGAGCTGCGCACGTGCTGGCGCGCGTTCTTCCTCGGTGGCGCTGCTCCAGGGGATTACATCGCCTGGGCGGTCGCTGTACCAATCGATGGTGCGGCCCTGCTCATCGCTCTGCGGGATGGCCAGGTGCTCGATCAGCTCCGGGTGCTCCGGGTACTTGCGCCGAATCGCTTCGCGAATCTGCAAAGCAGCGCGATAGACGGGTTGGCCAGTCTCGCCCAATGCGGTGAAGTGCTCACTTCTACCGCTGCGTAGTAATACTCCGCGCATCCTTGTAGACCTACCTAGTCTATTAGCCGAATCCATTCGGTATCCATTAAACAATACCGAAAAACCGAGCAACACTAATGGCAAAGTGCTTTTTTCGTCAATTCATATGGATGGCTTTTTGACGTCAAAGGACGTTTTATCCGGTTACACTCCGCCTGGTCCGATCAACGGCATCGGCAACTCATCATCGACGAATGGAGCACGAAGAGCATGAGCCTTTGGGATGACCTGAAGAAAAAGGCCTACGATGCCAACCCGGAGCTGGCCGCCAAGGCCGCCCAGGCGTTGGAAAAGGCCAAGGACCTGGCGGTGGAGGCCGGGCAGAAAGCCGCGCCCTTGATCAAGGAAGCCAGTGACAAGGCCGCAGGCTACGCGCAAGAGAAAACGCCGTTGCTCAAGGCCCAGGCCCTGAAGGCGATTGACGATGCCAAGCAGCGTCGTGCCCAGCTGCAAGAGCAGGCCAAGCGCGACAAGGCCGCGCGCGCGGAAATGATCCGCACCATGTATGACATCACCCTTACCCCGGAAGACGTCAATTTCGTCGAGGAACCGTTCAACCATTTTGAGCGGCAGTTGATGTTTTTCGTGCGTAACGGCGAGGTGCTGGAAAGCGAAAAGCGCAACCAGACGCACCTGGACGCCTACCACTCGCACCGCACCACCGGTGGCCACATTTGGCAGGGCACGGGTCATACCGGTAGCAGCTCATCGACCATGCAGGTCACTGCGCACAATGTTCAGGAGCACGAGTTCTGGGTGCGCCTGGAGAATGGCACCGAGGCGTGTTTCCAGCTGAACAACAATGGTGTGCGCCTGCGCCCTGGGCAGTATGTGAGCATGGCGTTTGTGCGCAACGCCAATCAGGACATGGGGCAGATGGTGGCGCTGTACAACCATAACGCCGGGCAGAACTTCGTGACCCTCTCGCCGAGGCAGATCAACCAGCAGTTCCAGCTTTACTTGAAAGAGCCCGGCATTTTCAACGCCAACGAAGTGAACGGTACGCGCGACAGGCTGCTGCAGGCGCTGGACAAGCGTCTGGGCGAACTGGCCAGGTACATGGCGTTGCACGGTGACAGGCGTGCCGGCCAGTTGATAGAAGGGCAGGCGGAATAAACGAAAAAGCCCCGGGAGATCTCCCAGGGCTTTTTTGATATGGCGCACTCGGCGGGATTCGAACCCACGACCCCTGCCTTCGGAGGGCAGTACTCTATCCAGCTGAGCTACGAGTGCAACGCGCACGCATGATACCCATCTGTGTCGTTGACGTCCATCGCCTTGATCTGTGGTCTTTTTCCTCTTTTTGCGCAGGCGGCTTTTGCGGGCCACCGGCCTGCGCAAATTTATCTATCCATATGCGATATCAATATTTCCCACACCCTTCTTATGCCCTCTATCCTCTGGTCACAACTTGTTATAACAAGTCATCGATCAGCGAAGAGATCCCATGGCCGAACTGCTCCCCCTGTCCCCGGTACCGCTCTATACCCAGCTCAAGGAACTGCTGCGCGAGCGCATCCTCGACGGCACTTATCCACCGCATAGCCGCATGCCCTCGGAAAGCGAACTGGGCAAGGCCTTCGACGTCAGCCGCATCACCGTGCGCCAGGCGCTGGGCGACCTGCAGAAGGAAGGGCTGATCTTCAAGATCCACGGCAAAGGCACGTTCGTCGCCAAGCCCAAGGCGTTCCAGAACGTCAGTACCTTGCAGGGCCTGGGCGAGTCGATGACGCAGATGGGCTACGAAGTGATCAACCGCCTGCGCAGCTTCCGCCATGTGCCGGCCAACGCATTGGTTGCCGCCCGGCTACAGGTTGAAGAGGGCAGCCTGGTCACCGAGATCCGCCGGGTGCGGCTGATCAACCGCGAGCCGGTATCGCTGGAGCTGACCTGGCTGCCCAAGGCCGTCGGCGAAAAACTGGAGAAGGCCGACCTGGTCACCCGCGACATCTTCCTGCTGCTGGAGAACGACTGCGGCATCGCCCTTGGCCACGCCGACCTGGCCATCGATGCGGTGCTGGCCGACAGCGACCTGACCCAGGCGCTGGATGTTGAAGAAGGCTCGCCGATCATGCGCATCGAGCGCCTGACCCATGCTGCCGACGGCACGCCGCTGGACTTCGAACACCTTTACTACCGCGGCGATGCCTTCCAGTACCGCCTGCGCATTGATCGCCAGAAAGGGGGCAAGGCATGAGCATCCAGACCCAGGACTACGACATCATCATCATCGGTGGCGGCACGGCCGGGCCGATGGCGGCGATCAAGGCCAAGGAGCAGGACAAAAGCCTGCGCGTGCTGCTGCTGGACAAGGCCAACGTCAAGCGCAGCGGTGCCATCAGTATGGGCATGGACGGCTTGAACAACGCCATCATCCCCGGCCACGCCACCCCCGAGCAGTACACCAAGGAAATCACCGTGGCCAATGACGGCATCGTCAACCAGGCCACCGTGCATGCCTACGCAACCCACAGCTTTGAAACCATCGAGCAACTCGACCGCTGGGGCGTGAAGTTCGAGAAGGACGAAACCGGCGACTACGCGGTGAAGAAAGTTCACCACATGGGCGCCTACGTGCTGCCCATGCCCGAAGGCCACGACATCAAGAAGGTGTTGTACCGCCAGCTCAAGCGTGCCCGGGTAGAGATCAGCAACCGCATGGTCTGCACCCGTGTGCTGCTTGATGGCGAAGGCGCCGCGGCGGGTGTGCTGGGCTTCGATTGCCGCAGCGGCGAGTTTCGGGTGGTGCGGGCCAAGGCGGTAATCCTTGCCTGCGGCGCCGCCGGGCGCCTGGGCCTGCCGTCGTCAGGCTATTTGATGGGCACCTACGAGAACCCGACCAACGCCGGTGACGGCTACGCCATGGCCTACCATGCAGGCGCCGAGCTGGCCAACCTCGAGTGCTTCCAGATCAACCCGCTGATCAAGGACTACAACGGCCCGGCCTGTGCCTACGTCACCGGCCCGCTGGGTGGATACACCGCCAACAGCAAGGGCGAGCGCTTCATCGAGTGCGACTACTGGAGCGGCCAGATGATGTGGGAGTTCCACCAGGAGCTCGAAGGCGGCAATGGCCCGGTGTTCCTCAAACTGGACCACCTGGCCGAAGAGACCATCCAGAACATCGAAGAGATCCTGCACAGCAACGAGCGCCCCAGCCGTGGCCAGTTTCACGCCGGGCGTGGCACCGACTACCGCCAGCACATGGTCGAGATGCATATCTCCGAGATCGGTTTCTGCTCCGGGCATTCGGCGTCGGGGGTGTGGGTCAATGAAAAGGCCGAGACCAGCGTCAAAGGGCTTTATGCCGCTGGCGACATGGCTGCGGTCCCGCACAACTACATGCTCGGCGCCTTTACCTATGGCTGGTTTGCCGGTGTGAACGCCGCGCATTACGTGGCCGGGCGCGAACTCGCCGAGGTCGATGCCGAGCAAGTCGAGCGCGAGCGCGCGCGGGTGTTTGCCCCGCTGCAGCGTGAGCATGGCCTGCCGCCAGCCCAGGTCGAGTACAAGCTCAGGCGCATGGTCAACGACTACCTGCAGCCGCCGAAGGTGACCAAGAAGATGCAAATCGGCCTGGCGCGCTTTGCCGAGATCGAGCGTGATCTGGAGCAGATGAAGGCCAGCAACCCTCATGAACTGATGCGTGCGATGGAAGTGTCGGTGATTCGCGATTGCGCCGAGATGGCGGCGCGGGCCTCGTTGTTCCGCGAGGAAAGCCGCTGGGGCCTGTACCACCACCGGGTGGACTTCCCTGAGCGCAACGATAGCGAGTGGTTTTGCCATTGCCACCTGAAAAAGGGCGAGAACGGTGAAATGACCAGTTTCAGGAAGGCCGTCGAACCCTACCTGATCGCCCTGGATGCCGATGAACAGACCGCCTATGACCGGTTGCGAGTGAAGGCTGATGCAGCCTGAATGGGGCTGCTTTGCAGCCCAATCGCCGGCAAGCCAGCTCCCACAAGTACTGCATCGGCGGTGAAGTCTGCACCCTCCTGTGGGAGCTGGCTTGCCGGCGATGAGGCCATCAGCCTCTGCAAAAAACAGAACGAGGGCCATAGGCCCCAAGGACTCCGTGAAATGGCCTACCAGCCGCAAGAAATCTTCTTCCGCAGCAGCGCCCCGGTCACCATCGACGAAGACAAATGCATCGCCGAAAAAGGCTGCACCGTGTGTGTCGAGGTTTGCCCCATGGACCTGCTGGCGATCAACCCGGCCACGCAGAAGGCCTACATGGCTTTCGACGAATGCTGGTACTGCATGCCCTGCGAGAAGGACTGCCCCACCGGTGCGGTGAAGGTCGACATCCCGTACCTGCTGCGCTGATTCATCCTGCCATCCGGCGAACCACCGGACGCCCTCCTGCTGTGCCCCTCGTTTCCCACCACCCAAGCCGGGCGGCGGAGACGACGCCAACTCTTATAACGATTCGAGGGGAAACACCCATGCGCCTTGTTGCAACCGTGGCCGGCCTCGCGCTGGCGCTCACTGGCCTGAACGCCAGCGCCGAAACCATACGCATCGCCATCGGCACCCAGGACACCACCATCAACTGCGCCACCGGTGGCCTGTTGATACGTGAGCTGGGCCTGCTGGACAAGTACCTGCCGCACGACGGCAAGTACAAGGACGCCACCTACCAGGTCGAGTGGAAGAACTTCACCAGCGGTGCGCCGCTGACCAACGAAATGGTCGCCGGCAAACTCGACTTCGGCGCCATGGCCGACTTCCCAGGGTCGTTCAACGGCGTTGCGCACCTGGATGCTGGCAAGCGCAGCCTGTTCATCAGTGTGCTGTCGGGCAGCGTGCATGGCAGCGGCAACGGCATCGTCGTGCCCGCCGCCTCCAGCGTGCAGTCGCTGGCGGAGCTCAAGGGCAAGACCATTTCCGTGCCGTTCGCCTCCACTGCCCACGGCATGCTGTTGCGCGCCGTCGCCGCTCAGGGCTGGGACCCGCAGAAGGATGTGCGGATCATCGCCCAGGCGCCGGAAATCGCCGGCTCCGCCCTGCGCAGCAACCGCATCGAAGCCCACGCCGACTTCGTGCCGTTCGCCGAGCTGTTCCCCAACCGCGGCTTCGCCCGCAAGATCTACGATGGCGCCCAGGCCAACGCACCGACCTTCCATGGTGCCTTGGTCGATGCCGACTACGCGAAGAAGTACCCGGAAGTGGTCACCGCCTATCTGCGCGCCAGCCTTGAAGCCAACCGCCTTATCGCTGCGCAGCCTGAGAAGTACAGCGAGTTGATCGAGAAGGTCACGGGGATCGAAGCCGAGGTCAATTACCTGTTCCACGGCCCTCTCGGCCTGCAGACCCGTGACCTGACCTGGAAGCCTGAATACCGCCAGGCAGTGGCTACATCCATCGATACGCTCAAGCTGCTGAAAAAGACCGACCGTGGCCTGGACACCGACAAGTTCATCGACGACCAGTACATCCGTGCCGCCTTCAAACAGGCTGGCCTGGACTACGACAAGGCGCTGAAAGACTACGACCCGCTGCCACTCAAGGCCAATGACGCGCTGACCGGCAAACCGATCACCGACTTCAGCCGCCTGGCGCAGATCTGGGTGCGCGGTGAAGACAAGGTCCGCCACTACGCTTCGCCGGAGGCCGCCCTTGGTGCCTTGGCCCAGCTGGAGCAGGAGGGCAAGGACATCCGCGCCATCTACGCCCAGGCCGCCGACAGCGGCATCAAGTTGCTGGCAAACCAGGCCTGGTTCGTGCGCAACGGTAAAGGCGAACTGGCGGCGTTCCTGCTCAAGGACCAGGCCGAGCTGTATGCCAAGGCCCATGGTGGCGAGGCGCTGGACTTCGTCAGCGCCAACCAGAAGCTGGTCGCCCAGCGCTGACCGGGAGGCACCGACATGACCCGCAACCTCAAGCGCTGGCCGCTCCGCCTGGCGTCGCTGCTGGCCTGCCTGCTGTTCTGGCAGGTGGCGGCAAACGAGAAACTGGACCTTGGGCTGCTGACGTTCACCTATGTCCCCACACCCAAGGCGGTGCTGGACGCTGCCTGGCAGTTGCTGACCTCCAGCACCCTGCTGGCGCACCTGGGCAGCAGCCTGTCGCGGGTATTTGCCGGTTATGCCACTGCGGCACTGGTTGGCGTGGCCCTGGGGTTGCTGATCGGCCGTTCGAAATGGGCTGAAGATACCCTGCTGCCGCCGCTGGAAGTGCTACGGCCGATTCCGGCGGTGGCGTGGATCCCGCTGGCGATCCTGATGTTCCCGTCGTCGGAACTGTCGATGGTGTTCATCACCTTCACCGGCGCGTTGTTCCCCATCCTGCTCAACACCGTGCATGGCGTCGAGGCCGTCGACCCGCGCCTGGTGGCATCGGCGCGCAGCCTCGGTGCCGGGCGCCGGGCGATCCTGCGCGAAGTGGTGTTGCCTGGGGCGTTGCCGAGCATCGTCACCGGCCTTGCCATCGGCATGGGTACGTCATGGTTCTGCCTGGTCACTGCCGAGATGATTTCCGGGCAGTTCGGCATCGGCTACTACACTTGGGAGTCCTACACCTTGCAAAACTACCCGGACATCATCGTCGGCATGCTGCTGATCGGCGTGCTGGGCATGGGCAGCAGCGCCCTGGTCAAGCACCTGGGGGCGCTGGCCACGCCGTGGTACCGCACGCGGAGGGCCAGTTGATGAACAGTTATCAACAGGCGCCGGGGCGTATCGATGGTCGTGGCCTGTCGATTCGCCTGGGGCACGGCAGCGAAGCGTTCGAGGCGGTGCAGCGGCTGGACTTTGCCGTGGAGCCGGGCGAGTTCGTCTGCATCCTCGGCCCCTCCGGTTGTGGCAAGTCGACGTTGCTCGGCGCCCTGGCCGGGCACCTGGTGCCTAGCAGCGGCCAGCTGAACGTGGACGGCCAGCCCGTTGCCGGGCCGTCACCGCAGCGTGGCATGGTGTTCCAGCACCACACCTTGCTGCCCTGGCGTAGCGTGCTCGACAACGTGGCCTTCGGCCTGAAGATGCAGGGCCTGGGCCGCGCCGAACGTCACCGGCAGGCTCGCGAAATGCTGCAACTGGTGGGGCTGGCCGACTTTGCCGGGCGCTGGCCCAACCAGCTGTCCGGCGGTATGCAGCAGCGGGCCGAAATTGCCCGGGTGCTGATCAACCGCCCACGGCTGTTGCTGATGGACGAACCCTTCGGCGCCCTGGATGCGCAAACCCGTGCTCGCATGCAGGAGCTGTTGCTGGATATCTGGGCCAGCATCCGCACCACCGTGGTGTTCGTCACCCACGATATCGACGAAGCGCTGTTCCTCGCCGACCGCATCCTGGTGATGAGCCCGCGCCCCGGCCGCTTTATCGAAGATCTGCGCCTGGACTTTGCGCGCCCACGCCGCGCCAGCCTGCTGACCAGCCCTGAATTCACTCACCTCAAGCGTCACTGCCTGGCGTTGCTGCGCCACGAGGAAGGCCGCGAACTGCCGCGCCTGACCCCGCTGGGCCTGCCGGACACTGACCACCCACCGCTACGGATCGCGCTATGACTGACCGAACGACCGACAACCCCGACATCCTTGCCCTGTTGCCTCGCCTTGATGCCACCGACGCTGGCGTGCGCCGCATCGCCCTGATCGAGCTGGCCGACCTGGAAGACCCGGATGGCTTGCCTTGGCTCACCGATGCCCTGCTGGTGGACGCCGCCGACGAGGTGCGTGCCGAAGCCGCGCGCCTGCTTGAGGCCTGGGAAGAACCCGAAGTTGTGCAAGCCCTGTGCGCTGCGCTGGCCGATGCCGCCGAACCGGTACGCCTGGCAGCTGCGCAGAGCCTCAGCGAACTCAAGAGCCTTGAGGCCGGCCAGCTGATCCTCCCGTGGGTCAAACACGCCGATGCCTTCGTCCGCGCCAGTGCCTTGCGTGCCTTGCGCGAGCTGCGCCTGGAAGATGCTGCCGAACCTGCGCTGCTGGCGCTGGCCGATGACGACCCCGCCGTGCGGCGTGAGGCAGTGGGCATTCTTGGCTGGCTCAAGCACCAGCCGGCGTTGCGGGCGTTGGCAGCGCTCGCCGAGGTCGAGCCGGATACCGAGGTGCGCCGCGCGGCCATCGGCGCGCTGGGCCTTGCCCGGGACAACTCGGTGTTGCCTGCGTTGGTGGCGGCATTGACTGACCAGGCCTGGCAAGTGCGCGAGGAAGCCGCCACCACGTTAGGCAAAGTCGGTCAGGACCAAGCAGGCCCGGCGCTGGTGGATGCCCTTGCCGATGACTTCTGGCAGGTACGCCTGCGGGCAGCACGCTCACTGGGTCGGCTGCGCTATGCCGCTGCACTGGACACGCTTGGCGCGTTGCTTGGCCATGGCATTGCCAACCTGCGCAAGGAAGCGGCGCTGGCCCTGGGCGAGCTGGGCCAGGCGCGTGCCTTGCCGGTGCTGCAGGCCGCCGAGGCCGACAGCGACCCCGAGGTGCGCAAGGCGGTGCGGATTGCCCTGGCGCAACTGCGCGGGGCTGCCTGATGAACGCCCCGCAAGCCATTCGCAACCTGCGCGGGCCAGGGCAGTTGCTGCTGCAATGGGAAGACGGCGAACACAGCCTCAGCCATACCCGTTTGCGCGGTGCCTGCCCTTGTTCACAATGCCGTGCGGCTCGCCTGTCCGGCGTGATCAGCCTGGTGCGCGACGATGTGCGTGTACAGCGGATTACCTCGCAGGGGTATGGCGTGCAACTGGTGTTCAGCGATGGGCATGAGCGCGGGATCTACCCCTGGGCTTACTTGCGTGACCTGGTCATTCACAATGCAATCAGCTCCGGCCGCAGCCCTTCCACCCGTCGCGCCGGCGGTGGCAGGTAGCCGCCATCCCCGGTGATCTGGTGCAGCACCTTCTCGCGTAGCCCATGCAGTGTAACACCGGTGCGCAACCGTGGGTGCGGCAGGTCTATCTCGACCACCGATTTGATCCTGCCCGGCCGTGGCTCCAGCACCACAACCCGATCAGCCAGGTACGTCGCCTCCTCGGCATCGTGGGTCACCAGCAAGGTTGTGATACCTGCCCGTTCGCGAATGGCCAGCAGCTCGTCCTGCAGTTGCTGGCGGGTCAGGGCATCCAGGGCGCCGAACGGCTCGTCTAGCAACAGGATACGCGGGCTGGCTACAAGGCCACGGGCAATGGCCACGCGCTGCGCCATGCCACCCGACAGCTGGTGCGGATAAGCCGACTCGAAGCCGACCAGCCCCACCAGTTGCACGAATTCATGCACCCGCCGGGCACGCTCACCCTGGGTGAGCGACTCGTTGACCAGCCCCAGGGCAATGTTCTGTTCCACGTTCAACCACGGGAACAGCCGGTGCTCCTGGAACACGATGCCGCGTTCGCCACCAATGCCGCTGACGGCGCGGCCATCGACGCGGATGCTGCCGCTGTATTCGGTATCCAGCCCCACCAACAGGCGTAGCAGGGTGGACTTGCCGCAACCGGAAGCCCCGACGATGGCAATGAACTCGCCCTCGTTGATCGACAGGTTGAAGTTGCGGATAGCCTCGAGCGGCTGGCCGTCCACGCTGAACACCTTGCCGACCCCCTCGAAGCTGACCAGCGGCGGGGTGGTGTCGGGCTGGTTGGCCGCCTGCAGGTGCGAGGTGTTGAATGCGTTCATGCGGTTCTCCAGCGCGTGGCGCGCGATTCGAGGCGTTGTCCAAGGGTGCCGAGCAGGGCGCCGACCAGGCCGATCAGGACCATGGCGGCCATCACCTGGTCCATGCGGAACAGTTGCTGGGCGCCGATCATCAGGCTGGCGATGCCGCCGTCCGACGGCATGAAGTATTCGGCGCCGATGGTGCCCAGCCAGGCGTAGATCAGCGACAGGCGCAGGCCGGCGAAAATCGCCGGGGCCGCGCCGGGCAGTACCAGCAGGCGCAGGCGTTGCCACAGGTTCAGGCGCAGGGTGCGGGCCGCTTCGCCCAGCTGCGGCGAGAGGCTGGCGATACCGCGCTGGGTAGCGATCAGCAGCGGGAAGAATGCCGCCAGGCCAACGAACACAAGCTTGGCCCCTTCACCCAGGCCGAACCACGCAGTGAGCAAAGGCACCCAGGCGAACAGCGCCACTTGGCGCAAGGCCGACAGGCTTGGCCCGAAGACGCGTTCGGCCGCACTGGAAAGCCCCAGCAGCAATCCGGCCAGCAAGCCTGCGGCGCCGCCCAGCAGCAGGCCGCTCAGGGTACGTTCCAGGCTCAGCAACAAGGCCTGTGGCAACGACCCATCGGCCAGGCCGACCAACAGCGTGCGCAGTACCTCAAGTGGCGAGGTGAGGATGTTCGGGTCAACCCAGCCAAAGCTGTTACTGGCCTGCCACAGCGCCAATAGCCCCAGGGGCAGCAACAGGCTTTGCCAGCCGCGGGGCACAGGCCCGCGCTGCTGCTCGCCAGTGGCTGGTTGCGGCCAGTACAGCAGGCGTTTTTCCAGGGCTGAGAAGCTGCGCTCCAGCACGGCGCCGACCAGGCCGATCACCAGAATGCACAGCATCACCAGGTCGAGCATGAACAGTTGGCGGCCCCACACCATCAGGTAACCGATCCCCTCGCTGGAGGCCAGCAACTCGACCGCCAGCAGCGAGGTCCAACCGGTGGCCAGCGCCAGGCGCACACCGGTGAGGAAGGCCGGCAGGGCGGCCGGCAGTAACAGGCGCAGGAACAGCAGGTGCCGGGGCAGGCGCAGCGCCGCAGCGGCCTCACGCAGTTTTGGCTGGGCATCGCGCACACCCACCAACGTGTGCAAGGTGACCGGGACCACCACGGCCTTTACCAGCACCACCAGCTTGAGCAACTCGCCAATGCCGAAGAACAGCATGAACAACGGAATCCAGGCCAGGGTAGGGATCTGGGCCAGCGCCACGAAAGTCGGCAGCACCAGCGTCTGTGCCCGCCGCGAAGCCCCCAGCCACACACCCAGCAGCAAGCCGCTGGCAATGCCCGCCGCCAGCCCCCAGAACAACCGTTGCAGGCTTATCCACAGGTGCCCCCACAGCTCCCCGGAACCAAACTCCAGCGCGCTCTGCCACACCAGCGCCGGTGCCGGCAGGATCTGCTCGCTCATCCAGTGCTGCCGGCTCGCCACCACCCACAGCAGCGCAATCAGCACAGGCAACAACCAAGGCAACAAGCGCTCACGGCCTATGTGGGAGCGGCCTTGTGTCGCGATAGGGCCGCGAAGCGGCCCCCGAAGCCACCTCCGATTCCTGCTCAGAACTCCATTCATCGGCCATCTCTCGAAGCGTTGTTAGGTTATTCACTTATGGAATTAAAAAAACAATAAACTGAATTTCAAGAGATAAGAGCATGCGTTCCCTGCATACGGAAGCCCCCCGCCGTTGCGTTTTCCTCATATTTTCCATGCGTTTTCCGCAAGCTCCCCGCAGGCCCGCATGCCGCTTGGTTTATGTCTTTCAGTTACTAAAAAATGAAGTTTTGATCTTTGTAGGTTCTAACCAGACCTGCCTAGCTTCTGGCCAAAGCGCCGGCCTTCGCCGGTGGCAGCCTGCCAAGGAGCCTTGCCATGAAAACCCCATTGCGCCACCTGATCACCGCCCTTGGGCTGGCCTTCAGCCTCGGTGCCCACGCGGCTGAACCCGCCAAGCCAGAAAGCATTCGCATCGCCGTGCCCGACCTTAGCGCCGGCAGCAAGCCCAGCGCCGGTGGCGTGGTCGATGTGCTGCGTGACCAGCAACTGCTGGAGAAGGAATTTGCCAAGGACGGCATCCGCATCGACTGGCATTTTTTCAAAGGCGCCGGGCCCGTGGTGAACGAGGCACTGGCCAACGGCCAAGCCGACTTCGCCTACCTGGGCGACCTGGCCGCGATCGTCGGCAAGGCCAATGGCCTGGACACCCGCGTGCTGTCGGCAGGCGTGCGTGGGGTCAAAAGCTACCTGGGCGTGGTGCCCGGCTCTGGCATCAAGACCCTGCATGACCTCAAGGGCAAGCGCGTGGCGGTGTTCCGCGGCACGGCCAACCAGCTGTCGTTCGCCAGCGCTCTGGCAAGCCAAGGGCTGACCGAGCGCGAGCTGAAAGTCATCAACCTGGACTTCAACGCCGCCAACGCTGCGCTGGTCGCCAAACAGATCGACGCCACCTGGGGTTTGTCGAACCTGCTGTCGTTGCGAGAGCGCGGGCTGGTCGAACTACCGGTCAATTCGCGTGACCTGGAAGGCGCCGGCAGCACCCAGGCTGTGCTGCTGGGTACCGGCGATTTCATCCGTAAATACCCCGAGCTGGTCCAGCGCCTGGTCAACGCCCAGGAGCACGCCAGTACCTGGCTGCGCGATGAACACAACCGCCAGGCCTATATCGACCTGGTGGCCAGCAACGCCAACTGGCCGCGCAGCATCCTCAGCGATGACCTGGCCAAGGAAGACCTCGCCCACTACTTCGACCCACGCCTGGACGCTGGCTTCGTCGGCCAGCTGCAGCAGGGCGTAGACCTGGCGGCCAAGGAACGCCTGATCCGCCGTGGCTTCCAGGTAGCCGACTGGATTGAACCGCGCTTCCTTGATGCTGCGCTGAAACAGGAACAGGCCGTGCAGGCCGCCCGCTAAAACCTTCAAAAAACCCGACAATGACCGCAAGGACCACGACCATGAGCAATGCCGCCCTGGCCACCGCGCCACAAACGCTCGAACTCGACATTCACCCGGTTGCCGGCCGTATCGGCGCCGAAATCCGCGGTGTGCAACTGTCCGCCGACCTCGATGCAGCCACCATCGAGGCTATCCAGGCTGCACTGGTACAGCACAAGGTGATCTTCTTCCGCGACCAGACCCACCTGGATGACCAGAGCCAGGAAGGCTTTGCCAAACTGCTCGGCGAGCCGGTCGCCCACCCCACCGTACCGGTGGTGGATGGCACCAGCTACCTGCTGCAACTTGATGGCGCCGAAGGCCAGCGGGCCAACTCCTGGCACACCGACGTGACCTTCGTCGACGCCTACCCCAAGGCTTCGATACTGCGCAGCGTGGTAGCGCCGGCTTCGGGTGGGGACACCGTCTGGGCCAACACCGCCGCGGCTTATCAGGAACTGCCCGAGCCGCTGCGCGAGCTGGCCGACAAGCTGTGGGCGGTGCACAGCAACGAATACGACTACGCCAGCATCAAGCCGGATGTCGACCCGGCCAAGCTGGAGCGTTATCGCAAGGTGTTCACATCGACCGTTTACGAGACCGAGCACCCGGTAGTGCGTGTGCACCCGATCAGTGGTGAGCGGGCGCTGCAACTGGGGCATTTCGTGAAGCGCATCAAGGGGTATTCGCTGGCGGATTCGCAGCACCTGTTCGCTGTGCTGCAAGGGCATGTGACGCGCCTGGAAAATACCGTGCGCTGGCGCTGGCAGGCGGGGGACGTGGCGATCTGGGATAACCGCGCGACGCAGCATTATGCGGTGGATGATTACGGCACCCAGCCGCGTGTGGTCCGTCGGGTGACATTGGCGGGGGAGGTGCCGGTGGGTGTGGATGGCCAGTTGAGCCGGACTACGCGTAAAGGCTGATATTGCCGGGGCCGCTTTGCGGCCCTTTCGCCGGCAAGCCAGCTCCCACAGGTACCTCACAGGTAACTCAGGGCAGGAGGCAGCGGTGATCTTGTGGGAGCTGGCTTGCCGGCGATTCGGGGGCGAAGCCCCCGCCCGTCACAACCCGGTATCACAGGCAATCAACTGCCTGACCAGCCCCTGCGCCAACGGCGACAAACCATACCCCACCCGGCTTACCACCCCATAGCGGGTATGGCACGCCTCTTCCTGCTCGGGCGTCAGGTCTGCCAGCTTCAACTGCACCAACCCGCCCTCGCGTTGATATGGCCGCAAGTTGGCATTGCAGGCAATGCCGATGGTGTCCGAATGCATCACCACATTCAGCAACGCATACCCGTGCTCGCACTCCACCGCTGGCAAGAAGTCCTGCCGCCCGCTGAGGTCGCTGAGGATCTTGCGGATGTTCGGCGGGCGGAAGGTGGTGGCCATCGGGTAGTGGAACAGGTCTCGCGCCTGCACGGCCTCCTGCTCGGTTAGCGGGTGCCCGGCGCGGCAGCAGAAGTGCCAGCGCTGTGGTGTCAGCTTGTGCACCTGGTAGTCCGGGTCGGACTCGAACTGGCGGGTGTCGGCGACAAAGAACTCGATCTCCTCGGCCACCAGCTTGCGGTTCAGCGCCTGCCAATTGTCCACCTGGAAGCAGGTACGCGCCGCCGGGTACTCGGCCACGAAGCGCGCTACCGCGCGCGGCACCAGGCCGCCGGCTGGCGCAGGGCCGGAGCCAAAGCGCACCACCCCGGTGGTGGCGCCATTGAACTGGTGGATCTCGTTGACCAGGTTGTGCGCCCCGTGCACCAGCCGCCGCGAATGCTCCAGCACCAGCAAACCCTGGCGGGTCGGCGCCAGCTCTTTGCTGGCGCGGTCCACCAGGCGGCAGCCAATGTTGTGCTCCAGGGTCTGGATGCTGCGGCTGAAGGCCGATTGCGACAGGTTCACCGCCGCGGCAGCGGCCACGAAACTGCGGTGCTCGACAAGGGCGATGTAGTGGCGCAGCTGACGCAGATCGATATGCATTTTTTACATTAAAACCTTCGGTCAAATGCAATTGCTGACAAGGGTGAGTCCCCTTATAAAGGGTGTTACTTATTCCACTAAATATGAATTACAAATATTTATATCACTTAAAAGAATATAAGCCCGACTGACCGCGATTCGGTTCCGCCAACGGAAATGCTCGCCAGGGCCCACGCCTCAAGGAGCATTTGCATGTCCGGACTTTCCCGTTGGCCTGCGCGCGCGTCGCGCTTCACCTTGCAACCCTTGGCCGCTGGCGTGTTGCTGGCGGCGTCCTCTGGCAGCTTCGCCGATGAGCCGGTCAGCGCCACCCCGGCGGTAGAGCAGGAAGCCAAGCTCGGCACCGTCACGGTCAATGCCCGCCGCCGTGAAGAAACCGCGCAAAGCGTGCCCACGCCAATCAGCGTGCTCGACAGCGAAACCCTGGAAACCCAGCGCATCTACCGCGTGCAGGATTTGCAACAGCTGGTGCCCAGCACCAACGTCGCCTACGTGCATGCACGCCAGTCGAGCATCTCGATCCGTGGCCTGGGCAACAATCCGGCCAGCGATGGCCTGGAAGGCAGCGTCGGCATCTACCTGGACAACGTCTACCTCGGCCGCCCGGGCATGGCGGTATTCGACCTGCTGGATGTGGAGCAGCTGGAAGTGCTGCGCGGCCCGCAGGGCACGCTGTTCGGCAAGAACACCACGGCCGGCGTGCTCAACATCACCACGCGCAAGCCCACCTTCCACCGCGAAGGCAGCATCCAGCAGTCGATTGGCGAAGATGGCTATCTGCAAACCCAGGGCAGCTTCTCGGGGCCGATCAGCGAAACCCTGGCCGGGCGCATCAGTGCCTACCGCACCGAAGACGACGGCTATGTGAAGAACATCCACAACGGTGACGACCTCAACGGCGGCAAGCGCCAGGGCTTTCGCACCCAGCTGCTGTTCAAGCCCAGCGACACTTTCAACCTGCGCTGGATTGGCGAATACAACGAAGAAGACTCCAATAACGGCATCCTCAGCCTGTACAGCACCGGCCCCACCATCAATGGCGTCAACCGCTACGAAAGCCTGGCCGCCCAGGCGGGCGCGACGCTGGTGTCGGGCAAGGACCGCAAGGTCAATTTCGACGCCGACCAGCAGGTGACGGTGTTCCAGGGCGGCACCTCGGTGGAAGCCAACTGGACCTTGCCCAACGACTTCACCCTGACCTCGATCACTGCCTACCGCTGGTGGGACTTTACCCCGCGCAACGACGATGGCCTGGACGTGCCGGTGTTCTACAGCGCCGGGGTATCGGTACGCGACAAGCAGTACTCGCAGGAAATCCGCCTGGCTTCGCCTACCGGTGGCGCCTTCGACTACGTGCTGGGTGCCTATTACTTCAAGCAGGACCTGGACAACAAATCCTTCACTTACTACGGGCCGCAGGCGGATGTCTGGAACCTCACCCCGGCCGGTGCGTTGAACAACGTCAACACCATTGGTGACGGGCACATCGATACCGACAGCTATGCGCTGTTCGCCCAGGGCACCTGGCATGTCACCGACCGCCTGGACTTCACCGCCGGCATCCGCGGTACCTATGAAGAGAAGAGCGCGTGGGTGACCCGCGATGCGCCTGAAGGTGGTGCTGCAGTAACCGGGGCCGCTGCTACTGCGCGCCAGGCGCGGATAGGGGCCTACGATTCGGGCGACCTCAACCAGTACAGCTTCAGCCCTTCCGGCCTGCTGGGCCTGAGCTACCGCTTCAACGAACAACTGCTGGGCTACGCCACCCTGACCCACGGCGAGAAGTCGGGTGGCGTCAACCTTACCGTCGGCGCCGCGCCACGGCTGGGCACCGATTCGCTGCTGGTGGGTACCGAGCGGGTCAACAATGCCGAACTGGGCTTGAAAAGCACCCTTTTCGACGGCCGCCTGCAACTCAACAGCAACCTGTTCTGGGCCGAAGTACACGGCTACCAGGCCAACGTCTACGACCAGATCAACCGCGTGCAGTACCTGGCCAATGCCGGCAGCGTGCGCTCGCGTGGCCTGGAGTTCGAAGCCACGGCGCTGCCGATCCGTGGCCTCACGGTCAACTTCAACGGCTCTTGGAACGACGTGCGCTACACCGAGTACAAGGATGCCCCATGCCCGCCTGAGGTGAGCCTGGCCAATGCCACCGCCACCTGCGACCTGTCTGGCCACCAGGTGGTCGGCGCCTCCAAGTACATCGCCAACCTCAACACCCAGTACAAGTGGCAGGCCACCCAGCACGTCGAGCCTTACGTCACTACCAGCTACGCCTTCCGCTCGAAGGCCGTGGGCACCATCGACGATTCCGATTTCGGCCAGATCCCCAGCTACGCGCTGGTCAACCTTTCCGCCGGTGTGCGCCTGGACCAGGGCGACGGCGTGGTCGACCTGTCGCTGTGGGTGAAAAACGCCGGCGACAAAACCTACTTCACCAGCCTGTGGAACTCCGCCAACGGTGGCTATGCCGGCGTGCTCGGCACCCCGCGCACCTTCGGCGCCACCGCCCGTTACGACTTCTGAGCACAAGGAGCTTTGCCATGAATGCCAAGACCGAAACCCCTACACTGCCTGAAGGCGCCTGCCTTACCGCGAAAGTCCCGGAGCGCGACCAAGCGCTGCTCGGGGACGTAGTGGTCAACCCGTACCGCCTTGCGCCGCTGACCGCGATCATCCGCGACGGTGGGCGCAGCCTGAGTGATGCGCATGTGCGTGTGCTGGGGCGTGGCGAGCGCGGTGTGGACATTGTCTATGATGTGTCTGACCGTTCGTTGTGGACCTACGGCGGCATCCCGGTATTCGGGCTGTACCCGGACTACGTCAACCAGGTCGAGGTGACCTACAAGCTCGACGGCGAGCGCATTCGCGAGCAGTACCAGATCTACGCACCGGCCGTGCGCCTGCCGGTGGTGGCCAGGCAGACCGCCGCGTTGCCGGAAGTGCAGCCGGTCAAGGTGGCGCCAGGCTTTGAAAAGCGCCTGTACCTGTTCAACCACCTGCAAGGTGACATCCCGGGGGGGCGCGCCTTCAAGTGGAATGCCCTGGGTGGCGCAGCGGAATGGGACCAGGTGGGCAACAACTGGATTGCCGACAGCAATGGCGATGTGCGCTGGTACCTGGACATCGAGCAGATCCACGACTCCAACCGCCGCGACGGCCTGGGCGGCACCATGGGCTTCCAGCAGACCCGCGACGGCAAGCTGATCTGGGGCCAGGGCCAGACCTACTCCAAGTACGACCTGCTGGGCCGGCGCATCTGGCAGCGCAGCCTGCCCGACAAATTCGCCGACTTTTCCCACGAAATCCGCGAAACCGCCAACGGCACCTACCTGCTGCGGGTGGGCACCAGCGACTACCGCCGCCCCGACGGCAAGCGTGTGCGTTCGATTCGCGACCACATCATCGAGGTCAGCGAAGCCGGGGATGTACTGGACTTCTGGGACCTCAACCAGATCCTCGACCCGTACCGCGGCGATTTGCTGGAAACGCTCGGCAAGGCAGCGATCCAGTTGCCCGAAGGGGTGCAGAAGCAGGACGACCGCCTGGCCAACGAGCTGGCCGAGGGTAACCTGCCCTTTGGTGACACCCCAGGGGTGGGTACCGGGCGCAACTGGGCACACGTCAATGCCATCGATTACGACGTAGATGACGACAGCATCATCGTTTCAGCACGGCATCAGGGCGTGGTGAAGATTGGTCGCGACAAGCAGGTGAAGTGGATTCTTGCCTCGCCCCAAGGCTGGCCTGAGCGCCTGCGCGACAAAGTGCTGACACCGGTTGCGAGCGAAAACTTCGACTGGTCGTGGACCCAGCACACCGCCTGGCTGACTGGCAAAGGCACGCTGACCGTGTTCGACAACGGCTGGGGGCGCGACTTTGCGCCGACCAAGCTTGCCGGCAACTACAGCCGGGCGGTGGAGTACCGCATTGACGAAGCCAAGGGCACCGTCGAGCAGGTGTGGGAGTACGGCAAGGAGCGCGGCGACGAGTGGTACAGCCCGGTGACCTCGGTGGTGGCCTACCGGCCAGAGACCGACACCCAGTTCATCTACTCGGCTTCGGTGAACTTCCTGACCCCCGAGAAACTGACCACCACCGTGCTCAACGAGGTGCGCCGCGGGACCCAGGAGGTGCTGGTGGAGCTGAAGGTGCACAGCCGGCAGCCGGGCAGTGTCGGCTACCGGGCACTGGTGATCGACCTGGCCAAGGCATTCTGATCCATCCCCTTCGGGAGGGCCGTCGGTCCTCCCTTCACATTTCTTTCAGCTCATTCGTCTAACCTGTACCGGCCTCTTCGCGGGTAAACCCGCTCCCACAGGGACCCCACAGATTTCAGAGGCTGTGAGGTCCCT
>Ga0308157_10001245_pt1 | contig 56252 bp, 66 predicted proteins | sample PhyBR1_FD_201035 | JGI IMG/M metagenome (GOLD analysis project Ga0308157, IMG submission 201035) | Phyllosphere microbial communities from UC Gill Tract Community Farm, Albany, California, United States - DLSLB.R1 | ecosystem: Host-associated > Plants > Phyllosphere > Unclassified | place: USA...
CACCGCCACCGAGTACGCCGAGGCGCTCCGCGCCCGGGACGAGCTCGCGAAGGCCGAGCAGGACTACGCCGAGGCGCTCGCCGCCTTCGCGTCCACCCCCGCCTGATCACCCCACCGGCCGGGGCATCCCGCCCCGGCCCCTACCCTCCCGAGGAGGACCCCATGAGCCGCACCGCCCCCGCCCCCGAGTACGAGGTCCGCACCATCTGGGAGGGCGAGCTGGTCGCCTCCACCACCCCCGAGACGGAGCAGGGCGCGTGGGACGACTTCCACCAGTCGACGCTGGACGACGACGGCTACACCATCCAGCTCATCATCAACGGCGACATCATCGCTGAGCACACCAACCTTGACGAGAACGGAGAGCTCTGACATGGCGAGCTACAACGGCCCCGAGAACATCCCCACCTTCACGGTCACCTACCGGACCGCGGTCATCGTCGAGAAGACGGACGCGACCGCCACGGAGGTCATGGAGTACCTCCGGGACGTGCTCGGCAAGGAGGCGACGATCACCGGCGACCACGACGAGGACGGCCTCTACTTCCACATCGTCGACGAGGTCGAGGACGTGACCGACGAGGACGACGCTGAGGCCGCCTTCCACGCGCTGATCGAGGGGAACTCCTTCGAGCTGGTGATGGACGGCTTCGAGGTCGACGAGCCCTACGACGACGAGCCGGATTGGGATGCGATCGCGAAGGATCGCCGGATTGAGGCGGAGGGATGAGCGTGATCCTCCGCGAGGCTATGGACCGCTGGAACGAGATGCGGGACGACTTCGAGATGTTCCGGCACGCGCAGTACGAGCGCGCGGCCGCGGACTGCCGGGGAGAGCTTCTGAACGCCCTCGGGCGGGAGGAGGGCGTGGACCCCTACAGCCTGTTCCTCGGCACCTCAGCGCGTGCGGCGAAGTACGCGAGCGAGGAGCTGAGGGACTGGTGGACGCAGGATGGGAACAGCCGGATGACGGTGGAGGCGTTCGAGCGGCAGTGGCTCACCGCGCGCGAGGACCCGAACACCGGACCGATGTGGATCGGGTGGCCGCGATGAGCCGCCCCGGAGAGGAGAACGAGATGAGTGGGCAGACCGTGGCGCAGGAGCATTGCCCGGAGTGCGGGCAGGGCTTCCTCGGGAGGACGGCCGCGCACGCGGAGCGTCTGGTGATCGAGCACGCCGAGCTGGAACACGACATCGTGCAGGACAAGACCGAGCCTGTGCGGGAGGAGCGGCCGAAGCGCCGGATCCGCTGGACGGTGACGGGCTACGGCGCTCCGATCGGGACGCGGAAGGAGACGTGGACGGCGCTCCTGGACATCGTGGCGCTGGCGGAGCACCGCGGGCTCCGCGTCGAGGTGACCGAGGTCGAGGAGGAGGACCGATGATCCTCGCGGGAGCGGGCGTCGGCCTCGGTGCCGCGCTGGTGCTGACCGGGCTCCTGTACCTCCTCCTCGCGCAGACGACCGCCGCGAACCCCGACATGTTCAAGGGCTCCCGGAAGGGGGTCCGCTACCTCGCTCACCTCGGCGCGGTGTTCCTCTTCGTCGGCGCCCCGATGCTCGGCGCCGCGATCGTGGTGGTGACCGGAGCATGAGCCGCCCCTTCGTGCCCGGCGGCCCGCCTCGCTTCGAGCACCAGAAGCGCGGGCTCCGCGACCTCCTCCGCCGCCGCGGGGTCGGGGCGCTGATCTTCGACCCGGGGACGGGGAAGACGGCGACGACGATCGACTACATGTGCGTCCTGGCCCTCGGCCTCGGCGTCGAGGAGGTGCGCGTGCTGGTCGTCTCCCCGCTCGCTGCAGTCGACACCTGGGTCGACCAGATGGGGAAGTGGGCGAGCCCTGAGGTGAACTACTGGGTCGAGGCGGTCGGAGGGAGCATCCTCCAGCGCGCTGAGACCCTCGCGGACCGTGGCGGTGAGCCGTACGCGAGGCCGCTAGGGAAGGGGGCGCAGAAGCGCGGGAAGGGTCGCCGGTCGCTCCACGCGGCCCGCTCCTGGGCCTGGGACTCGCGCCCCGCCCTCGCGGACCGGGGGGAGGGTCCTGACGGCGTCCCGGGGCCGCGACTGGTCGTGGAGGTGCTCAACATCGACTCCTTCGCCTCGCGGCGCCCCGTCGGCTCGAGGACGACGGCGGACATCATGGTCGACGCGGTGAAGCGGTTCGGGCCGCACCTCGTCGTCGTCGACGAGCTCCACAAGATCAAGGGCGTGACGGGGAACGCCTCGAAGCTCCTCGCGAGGATCGTCCCGCACGTCCCGCGTCGCGTCGGCCTCACGGGGACGCTCATGCCGCACGGGGCGCTCGACGTCTTCGCGCAGTGGCGGTTCATCGACCCGCGCGCGTTCGGTGAGGTGCAGGCGGACGGGTCGCGGAAGACGGCGACCTTCGGCCGGTTCCGGGACCGCTACGCGAAGATGGGGGGCTACCTCGGTCGCGAGGTGGTCGGCTACCAGAACCTCGACGAGCTCCAGGACATCCTCGCTGAGCGGGCGACGGTGGTGCGGAAGGAGGACGCGCTGGACCTCCCGCCGTGGACGGACGCGACGGTGCACGTCGAGCTGAGCGCGCGCGAGGCGAAGGCGTACGCGGAGATGAAGAAGGCCCTCGCCGCGGACCTCGGCGCCGACGGCGGGGTGGTGACGGTCGGCTCGAGGCTGACGCAGATGATGCGGCTCCGGCAGATCACCTCGGGGCACCTCCCGGATGAGCAGGGGGAGGTCCATGAGGTCGGGGACTCCAAGGTCCAGACGATCCGGTCCCTCGTGCACGACACCCTCGCGGGCGAGTCGCGCGTGGTGATCTTCTGCCAGTTCACGCATGAGATCCTCGCGCTCAAGAAGTCCCTCGCTGCGAAGGGGACCGAGGTCATGGTCATCGCGGGCGGGACGCCGAACGATGAGCGGATGAGGATGCGTCAGCGGTTCGGGAGCGACCGGCCTGAGCGGATGGTGATGGTCGCTCAGATCACGACGATGTCCCTCGCGGTCAACGAGCTCGTGACGGCGAGCAACGCGGTGTTCGGGTCGATGACCCTCCAGAGGGACGAGTACATACAGGCTCGGGACCGTCTGAACCGACTCGGTCAGACGCGGCCGGTGACCTTCTGGCATGTCGTCGCGCCGGGCACGGTCGATGAGGTGATCCTCCAGTCGCACCAGCAGAGGACGGACCTGGAGACGGCGGTGCTCCGGCACATCCTGGAGCAGTCTGGGGAGTGACCCGGGCCTATGTCTGGGGCGTCTATGCCTCTATGGGGCCCTATGGGTATGCCGTTAGGCATACCCCATAGGGCACCCCATATGCAAATACATAGAACGACACGCAGGTCAGCGAGTTGGGACTGTAGGCAGAGTGTGCTACAGTCTCACAGCACCGACGAGGAGGAGCGCATGGAGAAGCAACAGCAGTTCTTGGCCTACGGGCAGATCACGACACACCGAACGTGTCCTCAGCAGTGGATGTACAAGCACCACCGGAGGCTGGAGAAGGTCGACCCGCAGGAGGCGAAGGTCGAGCTGGAGTTCGGCCTCTGGTGGCACGCGCTCCGCGCGGCCGACAGCATCGAGCGGGGGCTCCTGCACGGGAGCCTCCAGTGGGTCCCGGACCGGATCGCGACCGTCGACGGCGGGCCGACGATCGAGCTGGACTCGCTCGAGGATCTTCGCGCCAACTTCGAGCACGAGCAGGCTACCTCGCTTCACCGGAGGCCCGGCCTGGTCTACCGCGTCCTCACCCTCGCCGACGAGTGGTGGAAGGGGCGGACGCAGGTCGAGCTCGAGGCGTGGGAGACGAGGATCAGGGAGGATCTCCCGACGCGGCTCCGGAAGGTCGACGCGGCCTGGCGGGAGCGGTGGTCGGAGGATCTCCTCTATGAGCGTCCCCTCGCGGTCGAGCTGTACTGGCGCCGTGACCTCCCTCCGCTCACGGACAAGGGCACCGGGGAGATGCACGACACGGCGACGACTATGGTCGGCTACGTCGACGAGGTCTACTTCGACGACCGACGGAACCTCGTCGTCGCGAGGGATCACAAGGCGCACAAGGCCCTCGCTGCGAGGACGAGCGCGGAGGACATGATGGACTCCCAGCTCCAGGTGTACGCCTGGGGCGCGTCGCCGACGGTCACCGCGTGGGGCTACGGTCCGATCCGCGCGACGGCGTACGACCGGGTGCGCTCGGCGGCTCCGAAGTCCCCGTCGATCACGGCCTCGGGGACGCTGAGCAAGTCCGTCACGGACTACGACCTCGCGACCTACCTCGCGTTTGCCGCCGGGCCGGATGGTGATGGCGTGCCGTGGGGTGATCCCGGCGCCGTCTACGCCTCGGGGGCGAAGAAGGGACAGCCGAAGCCGTCCGGGGTCTACACCGCGGAGGAGAGCGTGATCGCGAAGCTGAGCGACCCGGCCGCGCTGAGCGCATGGCACCAGCGGACGCTGACGCCGCTCAACCGGAACGTCGTGACGACGCACCTTCGCGCCGCCGTCGACACGGCCGGGGATGTGCGCCGGACGCGGGAGCGCGCGGTCGAGACGGGGGAGGCTGGCCGGAACCTCACGAAGGGGTGCCAGTGGTGCCCGTTCGCCGAGCTGTGCCGGGCTGAGATGACCGGCGGCGCGCGCGGTGAGTACGACCTGGAGGCGATGTTCATCCGGCCGCGGAAGGGCTCCTCGCGCGCTGAGGCGGTAGCGGCGAAGGACACCACGACCCCATGAGTGTGCTACACTATGAGCACACCATGAGTACACCGAACGAAGGAGAGACATGGCACTGAACATCCCCGGCGTCGACCTGATGGGCGCCGACGAGGTGCCGGAGGATCGCGGCCGCTGGCTGATCCACGGACCGCAGGGCTCGGGCAAGACGACCCTCGCTGCGAGCATCGCCGAGTGCGGCCCGACGCTCTTCGTCGACTTCACCGGCGAGAAGGGCATCCGCTCCTTCAAGGGCGCCCCGTACGCGAAGAACATCACGGTCGCGCGGCCCGACAGCATCACCGCGCTCGATGACCTGTTCTGGGCGCTCGACAAGGGCGACCACGGCTTCGAGGCGGTCGTCATCGACTCGCTGACCTCGGTGCAGAAGATGACGATGCGCTACCTCCTCGGGCACGACGAGACCGCCGTGCGCGAGATCAAGCAGGGCACCGCCCCGGCGGACATGAGGACGTGGGGACAGGCCCTCGACGTCATGGTCGACACCGCGACCTTCTGGTACGGCCTCGCGGACGGGGACCGGAAGCACCCGATGCACGTCGTCATGACGGCGCAGACGAAGGTGCAGGAGGACGAGATGTCGCAGACCGTCATGCGGAACCCTGACGTGCAGAAGGGCGCGCTGAGCATCGCGTGCGCGACCCCCGACTACATCCTCTACTGCGACGTGGAGGACAACATGGACGCGCTCTCCGACGACTCGGAGAACCCGGTCCATCACATCGTCCGGTTCGGCTCTCACCCGGGCTACCGGACCAAGGCTCGCCTCCCGCACAACCTGCGCGGGAAGGTGCCGCCCATCCTCGGGCGGAAGAATCCGGCGAACCTCACGAGCCTGAGCCGCGTGCTCGGGATCGGCGGGGTCCCGGCGAAGAAGAAGGCCGCGGCGCCCGCCAAGGCCAGCAACACCGACGACTGATCCAGGAGAACAGCCCCATGGCGAACAGCAACATCACGATCGACCTCACCAACTACAAGGACCGTGTCGGCTCGCGCGTCCCGGAGGGGACCTACAAGGTCGTCGTCGACGACGTCGAGCCGGACACGGCGAAGAGCGGCAACCCGATGGTCAACGTCTGGTTCCGGATCCACGGCGGCGACTACGACGGGCAGACGATCACGGACCGGCTCGTGCTCACGGAGAAGAGCATGTTCCGCGTCGTCGGCTTCCTCCAGGCCCTCGGGATCAAGACGCCGAAGAAGCGGCTGAGCCTCGACATCTCGAAGTTCGTCGGCCGCTCGATGGAGATCACCGTGCGCGACGGTGACCCGTACAACGGCCGCGTCAAGTCCGAGGTGTCCGGCTACGCCCGCCTCCCCGAGAAGGCGGCGAAGCAGTCCGAGGTGGACATCGACGACGTCGAGGAGCCCGCCGACGCGCCGGAGGAGTTCGAGGCGGAGGCGCCGGAGGCGCCCGCTCCCGCGCCCGCCGCGGCCCCGGAGCCCGAGGACGACGACGCGCAGGGCGAGGTCGACCTGGACGACCTCGACAACCTCTGAGCTGAGAGCTCTCTACCGCGGGGCGGGCACCTGAGCGCCGGGTGCCCGCCCCGTCCCTACCCACTCCCCTACTACGTCCCTATCGCACTCGCGGCCTCGCGCCGTTCTCCCGAGGAGATCCGACCATGCCCCGACAGACCAACGCCGACATCGTCTACGCCGCCCTGCCTGAGATGGGCTCTTCGCCCGTGCAGGTGCAGCGACTCGCTCAGAACCTCCCGCTGACCATGCCGCAGGTGACCGCGGCTCTCCAGGTGCTCAAGCACGCGGGCCGGGCGACCAACCCGCGCGGCGCGCGCACGAACTACTGGACGCGCTATGAGGAGCCTCCCGTGCCCGTCGAGGTCCCGGAGCCCGTCGAGGATGATCCGGCGCCGGAGGCGGCCCCGCTGAGCGACGCGGAGGCGCGTGTGCACGAGGTGGAGCGTCACCTCGCCCGGATCGAGGGCGCGCTGGCGGGGATGTCCTCGCGGCTCGGAGAGCTCATCGAGGAGGTGCGCGCGGGGAACGCGGCGACGGCGGAGCGTCTGGTCACCGTGGACGCCCTGATCATGGGGCTCGGCTCGGAGGTGGGAGCGAACATGGACGAGGTGCGCATGATGGGGACGCTGGAGAGCCTGCGACGGGGCCTCGCCGATGCCTAGGAATGAGACCGGCCTGGTCCGGGAGATCGTCCGCGCCGTGCGGGCCGCGCACCCTGACGCCTGGTGCTTCAAGGTGCACGGCTCGCCGACGCAGACGATCGGGACGCCGGACCTGCTCATCGTGGTGCAGGGCCGGATGATCGCGGCGGAGGTGAAGCACCAGAAGCCGGGGGAGTCGAGGGAGCACGCGCTCTCGCGAGCCACGGCAGTGCAGCGACGGCAGATCGAGGTGCTTAGGAAGGCCGGTGCCGTCGCTGACGTGGTGCTGAGCGCGGAGGAGACCCTCGCGCTGATCGACCTCGCGCTACGTGACGAGGGGCACAGTCCCGGGAGTTGACCTACTGTGCTCAGAGTGTGCTACATTGTGAACACACCGCGAGGGAGAAGCCCCCGCGACCGAGGCCCCCGAGGAGCCCACCATGAGCACCATCACCGCCACCGACATCCAGTCCGTCATCGCTGAGGCCGCCGGGCACTGGAGCAAGGCGCGCAAGGTCGAGTCCGACCTGGAGGGCGTGACCTACCTGTCCCTCTCCTTCCCCGTGTTCTTCGGCGCGGACCTCATCCAGTCCCGCGTCGAGGTCTACGTCGACGCCGAGGAGTGGGGCGCGGCGACGGTCATCATCGGCGGCGTCGCCACCCTCATCGAGCCGACCGCCGAGATGATCGAGGCGTTCCGCGCCGCCGAGTGCAACCCGATCACCGCGGCCCGCTGACGACTTGACCCGCTGTGCTCACACTGTGCTACAGTATGAGCACAGCGGGGGAACAGCCCCCACCGAGACTCCCGAGGAGCCACCATGCAGAAGCTCGACATCATCGCCGACGCCGACCAGATCGTCGGCGACATGGAGACCCTGACCGGCGAGGAGCGCATCGAGGCGCTGGCGGTCATTCGCAAGAACTACAACATCGCCGAGTCGCTCCGCCGGGACATCTCCTTCGCCCTCAAGCGCCCGTACCGGAACTACCCCGAGGGCGCGAAGGAGAAGGACCAGGCCCGCCTCCAGTCCTACCGCAAGGCCACCTCGGTCTATCGAAAGGCCCTGCGGAACGGCTGACCGACTACCCCCCGGCGGGGCGCAACCGGCGCCCCGCCCCAACCTCCCGAGGAGGAGAGCATGATGCACGACGACACCCCGATCTACCGCGAGGCGATCACGGAGGCGAAGCGCCGCACGAAGCGGCACAGCCCCGAGCGCCGGGACCTCGCCCTGATGGACGAGCGCACCCGCCCGAAGAAGGTCGCCCCGAGCCTGGCCGAGCGGCAGACCATCGGGATCTACGGCCAGAAGGCCCAGAGCCTCTTCCCGAAGCGCACCCAGCAGGTCCAGCGATGAGCCGCTACGCGGGCCGCCTCCCGACCACCTACGCCGAGGCCGAGACCGCGCTCCGCGGACGGCAGGTCCGGACGGTCGTCAACAACACCCGCGTCTCCCGGCGCGACAAGGACACCCTCGATGTCCAGTACCACGGCAACACGATCGCGACCTTCCACGCCGACGGGACCCGGGAGTTCACGAACTGCGGCTGGAACACCGTGAGCACGCGGGAGCGGCTGAACGCGATGCTCGGCCGGGATCGGATCGCCTTCGTCCAGCGGGACCACGTCGGCTACATCGAGATCGACACCGTCGAGCCTGAGCGGATCCGCCGTCACGCCGACACCCTCGTCCTCGGGCCGTCCGGCTCGATCGACCAGATCACGAACAGCAGGGAGCACTGAGCATGGCCCACAACGTCACCGAGCGCGACGCGCTCTTCACCGTCCGCGAGCCCGCCTGGCACGGCCTCGGCGTCGTCCTCCCGGAGTACGGGACCCGCGAGGAGCTCCAGCCCCTCGTGCACGGATGGGAGCCGGTCACCGTGCCGCTGTTCACCGAGGAGCCGTCCTTCGAGACGCGCCCTGTCGCGGGGGAGGACGGATCGCTGATCGAGGAGCCGATCACGAACTACGATCCGGTGCCCGGCTTCCGCGCCGTCCAGCGGTCCGACAACGGGGACACGCTCGGCGTCGTGAGCGACACCTACGAGCTCGTGTCCAACGACGAGCTGTGGGACATCGCTGAGGCGATCGAGGGGGAGTCCCGCGGGGAGATCATGTTCGAGACCGGCGGGTCGCTCAAGGGCGGCGCGAAGGTGTGGCTCCTCATCCGCCTCCGTGATCCGCTCACGGTCCGCGGGGACGAGGAGACGGGGACGATCGCCTACTACGCGCTCCAGAACAGCCACGACGGCTCGGGCTCGTTCCGCGGGCAGGCGACGATGACGAGGATCGTCTGCGACAACACGGCGCAGATGGCTGACCTCGACTCGCAGCGACGTGGCACCCAGTTCGTGTTCCGGCACACGCGGAACGTGAAGGACCGGATCGAGGAGGCGCGTGAGGCCCTCGCGGGCTGGCGCGACTCGATCGAGGCGTACCGGATGCTCAGCGAGCACCTCGGCGCGGAGAGGATCGGGGCGGGCGCCGGATGGGACTTCGTCGAGCGGTTCATCCCGGCGCCGCCGCCGAGCACTGCGAGCGACCGGGTCATGGCGAACGTCGATGAGGCGCGGCAGACCTGGCTCGGGATCTACCGGGGTGAGGCGAACGAGCGGATCCTCGGGACGCGCTGGGGTCTCGTGCAGGCGAGCGTCGAGTATCTGAACCACGGCCGCCGTGCTCACTCGCAGGAGTCGCGCTTCAAGCGGGCGTACCTCGATCAGAACCGCCTGGTGCAGGACGCCGTGAAGATCGCGCAGGCTGTGTGATCTGTCGACATTGACATACTGTGCCGATACTGTGCTACAGTATGACTACACCGGGGCGACGCCCCTACAAGACTCCCGAGGAGAACACCATGAAGCACCGCACCACCGCCCTCATCGCCACCACCGCCGGGGCGATCACCTTCGCCGCGACCCTCGCGCTCACCGCTTCGGCGCCCGCGACTTCCGTGGAGGAGCAGGGCGGGATCATCCCGCCGAGGACGGCCCCCGCGGTGCAGATCGAGAAGATCCCCGAGGGATTCTGACCCACCCCGCAGTACCCCTACACCGTCCAAGGAGGACACACCATGGAGACCCGCACCCTGATCAAGGACACCGCCACCGTCGCCCGCGTGACCCAGCTCGAGGAGGGCGACGCCTACCGCCGCCTGATCCCGAAGGACAGCTACAACGACCCGATGGTCGCCCTCGGGCTCGTGACCGGCGTGCTGAACAACGGCGAGACCGTCGCGATCACCGCGTTGGAGATCACCAAGGGCCGCTTCGGCGCGGACGCCGAGGTGAAGCAGAAGGTGTTCGAGGCGACCAACGATCTCGCCCTCTTCCCCGTCGACAATGACGAGGTGCAGAGCATCCTCGCCGAGGCGTACCGACGCGCCGCCCGGACCGTCGAGTCCGCGCGGAAGGCGCTCCGCGACGCCGAGGAGAAGGAGGCGGAGCTGGATCGAGTGGCTGACCTGATCGCGGTCTCCGCGCGATCTGACCTCGCGGAGGCGAAGGACCGCGCTCTCGGGCACCCCTCGCAGGGCTGAGCGGGCCGAGGACGGCACAGCGTCACGCGGGAGGGGTCCGACCCCGTCGGGTCCCTCCCGTCCCCACCACGGCGCGCACAGCGCCACCGAGCAGGAAGCGAGAAGGACATGAGCAGGAACATCTACGACAGCGACGGGGACGCGATCTCGCTCCACTTCGAGCGGGACGGCCTCACGATCGGCGCGACCCAGGGCGCCTCGCAGGGGATCGACCGGCAGTCTGCGTACGTCGGCCCGATTGACCCGCGCAAGCTCATCGAGGCGATCAAGGCGGAGTGCGAGATGCACGAGGACGATGAGGTGCACGACTCGCCCGCCGTCGAGGAGACCGCCCGGCAGATCAACGCGGGGCACTTCACGGTCCGTGAGAACACGGCGATCCCCCTCGGCCGGGATGAGTACGGCCGGATCCGCCCGGCGACCGCCGAGGTGCCTCGCCTGTGGGCCGGGGCGGACGAGCCGATCATCGACCAGCTCATCGGACGGGTCGCTGACCTCGAGGAGGAGAAGGAGCGGACGGAGGCGCACCAGCGTCTCTCCGAGCATTGGGCCCGGCGCCTAGACGTGGTGGTGACCGCGCTCGGGATGATCCCGGCCCCGGGCAAGCGTGGCGGCATCGCGGCGGCGTTCGCCGGTGAGGACATTCCTCAGACGGACCGCGTGGAGAAGGCGCTCAAGATCGCCCGCTTCGCGGCCGACGAGGACCGAGACATCCCGGGGGTCGACCGATGAGCGTCGAGGAGGACTTCTCGGAGGCGGTCCTCGCGAAGGCGAAGCGCGTCCCCGCGGAGGACATCCGGCCGCACGAGACGGACCCGACGGTCTGGTTCGTGAGGTCTAGCAGGACCGGCGCCGAGCACCGCGTGCAGTTCGTCGAGGACTGGGCGCTGTGCACGTGCCGCCGGGGTGACGTGAAGGTCAGCCAGGCCGGGTGCTATCACCAGGCGGCCGCGATGCTCGCGGCGCAGGACGAAGCGGAGGTGGAGTGATGAGCACGGAGACGAGGATGACGACGGCCTCGATGGTCGATCCGGAGGGCGATGAGCTGAGGGTTGAGGTGCTCGACGGGTCGTTCTACGTGACTGCCTCGCAGGAGGAGTGCACGGCGACGGTCGGCCCGTTCTCGCGGATCGAGCTGGACGCTCTGCTCGCGCTCTCGTCGACGGAGAGGGGCGCGCTGTGATCGAGGTGAACCCGCAGAACAGCCAGCTGTCGAAGGCGAGCGGCATCCTCGCCGTCGAGACTCCGGACGGGCACCGGCAGTGGGCGCTCGTCGCCGACGCGGAGATCCGCTATGACGCCGAGGTGGGGTTCTCGGACGGGGTCGGGCAGTTCACGGTGATCGCCACGCTTCCTCCGGGGGAGTCGCTGCGAACGGCGAGCACGATCGAGGCGGGCGAGGAGAACGTCCTCGTCTACTCGCGCCTGCTGGTCGCCGTGCTTCGTGAGGAGCGCGAGCGGTACGCCGAGCTGGAGAAGCGGCACGATCAGCGAGGGGCGGCTCTGTCGGCGGCGCAGGCCGAGAACCGCCGCCTCGCGGAGGATCGCGCGGAGGCCCTGCACGAGTCGTGGGCCGATGGGGCGAGGAACGGTTTCGTGACGGCGGACGCAGGGCTCCCGCTCGAGGTCGCGTTCGAGAGGAACCCGCACCCTGAGCCCGAGGACGACGAGGAGCCGGGGTGCCACATCTGCGGCGGCCCGGACCACTGAGCCCTAGGTCACCCTCGGTGTTGACGTACTGTGCTCACACTGTGCTACAGTATGGGAACACCGAGGGGAACCGCCCCGAGGACGAGACTCCCGAGGAGCCCATCATGGACATCACCGCCAAGTTCCTGGACATCCCGACCATCTCCCGCGCCGAGCACTACGCCCGCGTCGAGAGCGGCGAGAAGGCCACCGGCCGCTACGCCTTCATCGTGATGGGCATGGACGGCCTCCGCTACCTGTGGGACGTGCGGGACGAGGATGACCAGCAGATCGACTTCGGCCGTGCGTCCGGCCCGACCATGGCGCAGATCGCGGCGAAGGGCCGCGGCGCCACCTTCTTCGTCTCGGAGTTCTGAGGATGACCTACCGCCTGCTGGACCTCTACTCGTGCGCCGGTGGCGCGGCCGCGGGCTACGCGCGAGCGGGCTTCGAGGTCTACGGGGTCGACAAGGACGACCAGCCCCGCTACCCCTTCCCGTTCCACCAGGGCGATGCCCTCGCCGTTCTGCGCGCGCTGAGGGCAGGCTTCCGGCTCGCGTTCCTCGGCCGGGACGGACGACGGACGACCCTCGCCCTCGACGACTTCGACGCGATCCACGCGAGCCCGCCGTGCCAGTCGTTCTCGCGGACGAGGACGCTCCACTCGCAGGAGCACCCGGACCTCGTCGAGCCGACGCGGGACGCGCTCCGCCGGACCGGGCTCCCGTACGTCATCGAGAACGTCGTCGGCGCTCCGCTCCAGGATCCGCTGAGGCTCTGCGGGACGGAGTTCGGGATGCAGGCGCCGGACGTCGACGGCGTCATGCTCAAGCTGGTGAGGCACCGGCTCTTCGAGTCGAACCTCCCGCTGAGGGGCAACGGAGGGTGCAGGCATGACCGGGGCGTCGTGACAGCCTCGGTGTACGGGGAGGGTGGCGGCTGGACTCCGGCGCACCGCGACAACCCCGAGAGGAAGGGCGGGTACATCCCGCACACCCGCGTCGTCCAGGCGCTCCTCGGGATCGACTGGATGACCAAGCACGAGATGTCCCAGGTGGTCCCGCCGGTCATGGCGGAGCACATCGGGCGGCAGATCATCGACCATCTGAGGAGGACGGCATGAGCAAGATCGACGAGAGGACCGAGCTGAGGCGGCGCGTGACCCGCTTCTCGCGGCTGGAGAACAGCAAGAGCGGGAACCCGCGCTGGGAGCTGACCTTCGAGGGTGAGCTCCAGCGGCTCCGGACTTGCTGCGACTCGCACGCAGGCTTCGAGGTGACCAGCATCGTCGACGGCGTGGAGACGGGGGAGGTCGACCGGCACATCACGACGCCGGGCGAGCCGGTCCCGGTCGTCCTCACGCTGAACGGCTACTACGGGCTCATCGGGGTCCGGCGAGACGAGGAGGAGGAGCGATGAGGATCCTGGAGTTTCAGCGGGAGAACGGGACGTCCGTCTACGTGCGGTCGGAGCAGGTCACGGCCGTAGAGGATGCACCGGGCCTGGAGTCCGTAGTGGTCCACCTGAACGGGACGATGCTCTCGGTGGATGCGCTTTCCCCCGATGTCGACGCGATGACTGTGGCCGTGGACCTCTGGGGGAGCTCGTTCAAGGAGGCTCCTCGTGACCACGTGGAGACCGGACTCGCTACGGATGTGTGGGAGCTGTGAGCCGGGAGCGGCCGACGCCGTACGGGACGGAGGAGTCCCTCGCGCTGGAGAACGCTAGGCTCCGGTCCGCGTTCAGGCAGGAGAGGAAGCGGTCCGCGGCCCTCGCGCGCTCCCTCGAGGAGTCTGAGCGGCGGCGGGACGCGGGGATCACGCCGGAGCGGCGGGAGTACCTCGAGCGGCGTGACCGGGAGCTCTCGCGGATCCTCGCGGCATGGAAGGACGAGGGGCCGATGCCGAACGTGCATCGCCGGGCTCAGCTGGAGGTGAGGCACATCATGCCGGTGCTGGCGAGGAGGATCGAGCACGTGCTCCGCCGCCCCTAGACTGTGCTACAGTATGAGCACATCCCCGGAGAGGCCGGGGAGCAGGCACCCGAGGAGCCAGACATGCAGAACGAGCACATCGAGACCACGACCGAGAGGCTCGGCTACCGCCGCTACCGCGTGACCCGCCGCGCGTACGTGACCCGCGGCCGCGTCCTCGTCGCCGAGGGCGCCGCGGAGGACACGACGATCACGAAGGCTCACCGGGCGGCGGGGCTCGCGCTCACGCGGGCTCGGGCCGGGCGCTGAGGCGACTCGGATCCGGCGAGCGGGCTGTCCTACGGGGCGGCCCGCTTCGTCGTGCCCGGCCGTCGAGGCGAGTCGGGTCCGGCGCTCGCCCGGTACTACCCCTGCTAGGATCCGGCTCATGGCGAGAGCGAAGCAGGCGGCGAGGTCGCGGGAGTACCCGTGCCCGGCGTGTGCTGAGCGCGGGGAGCCTGGCCGGATCGGGTCGCAGCGAACGCAGTGCAAGCTCTGCAACCGGTGGGCGCAGGGCGTCATCCGTGCGACGCACTCGATGCTCCGGCTCTACGAGCCTGAGGTCTTCCAAGCCCTCCGCGAGCAGGCGGAGCTAGAGACCTATCTCAAGCTGACGAAGGAGGAGGCCGATGTCGAGCCCAGCGCATGAGCCCCTGACCAGCGACGACGAGCACGGTACTACCGGCGATCAGGGACCCGAGAGTGTCGACGACCCTGGGGTGAGGCTCCGCCCGAACGGGCAGAGGATGTGCTCAGCGCGCCGAAGCAACGGAGAGCCCTGCCGAGCCCTCGCGATGAGCGGCCAGCGCGTGTGCAGGACGCACGGCGGGAGCTCCCCACAGGCGAAGCGGAAGGCCGCCCTCAGACTCGTCGAGCTGATCGACCCTGCGATCGCTACCCTCGCCCGAGAGATGGTCCAGGCGGACACCTCAGCGGACCGGCAACGCGCCGCGAACAGCATCCTCGACCGTGCGGGCGTCCCGCGCGTGACGAAGGAGATCGGCGTCGACACGTCCCGCGAGGTGCTCCTCACGCGCCTTCGCGAGATCAGGAAGCAGAAGCGGGACGGGACGCTGAGCGTCGAGCGGACCGCTGAGCAGATCAGCTACCGGCGCGGGACCGCCGCGCAGGATGACCCCACTACCAACAGCGCCCTGGAGGCACCACGTGAAGACTGAACTCGTCGCGATCGACACCGTCCGTCCCCTCGACCGGAATCCGCGACGGCACCCTGAGAAGCAGCTCAACGAGCTGGTGAAGTCCATCGAGCAGTTCGGGCAGTACCGGCCCCTCGTCGTCGATGAGGACGGGGTGATCCTCGCGGGGAACGGCCTCCACGTCGCCCTCAAGCGGGCCGGGGTGTCGAAGGTCAGCGTCTACCGGATGACCGGGCTCACGGAGGCGCAGAAGACGAAGCTGGTCCTCGCGGACAACCGGACCGGGGACCTGTCGAATGACGACTTCGACGTGGTCGAGGCGATGCTCGCAGAGCTGGGCGACTTCGAGGTTCCCGGCTATGACCCGGACATGCTCCGCACCCTCATCGCGGACGCTGAGGACATCACGGCTGAGGCGGAGGAGTACGGCACCATCGACCCGGCCGTCCGTGACCGGATGCTCGGCCGTGAGGACGACGTCGACGAGTACAACGAGCAGGCGACCGTCGGCACCCCGCCCGAGCCGTCCTTCACTGGCAGCGGCGCCCCTGCGAGCGACGAGGCCCCCTCGATCGAGCTGGACTTCTCGACGGGCACTCCGGCCGGGGACGCCCTCGCGGACGCCGTCGAGACGCGCAAGCGGGAGGGGCACGTCTGCCCGGCGTGTGGCCGCGGATGGTGACGAAGCGGAAGCCCCTCACCTACGACGTGGTCGAGGGGGCGCGGCGGAGGATCATCCGCGCGTTCAGCAACGGCGTGCGGGTCTACCTCAGCATGTCGGGCGGGAAGGACTCGATCGTCCTCGCGGACCTCGTCTACAAGCTGATCCGTGAGGGGCGCATCGACCCGTCGCGACTCGTCGTGGTCTTCGTCGACGAGGAGGCGATCTTCGGTGAGGTCGACCGGATCGTCCGCGACTGGCGGCGGCGCTTCCTCGCGGCCGGGGCGGAGTTCCGCTGGTACTGCATCGAGGTGAAGCACTTCAACTGCTTCAACCAGCTCACGAATGACGAGACGTTCATCTGCTGGGACTCGACGAAGCGGGACGTGTGGTGCCGCCCGATGCCGTCCTTCGCGATCACGGACCATCCGAAGCTGAGGCGGCGGCAGGAGAACTACCAGACGTTCCTCCCCCGCATCATGCGGGACGGGATCCGCATGGCCGGGGTCCGGTCCTTCGAGTCGATCCAGAGGATGAACGCCTTCGACCAGCGGTGGGAGACGCCGGAGGACACGCTCTTCCAGCCGATCTTCGACTGGCGGGACACGGACGTGTGGCGGTACATCCGCGACGAGGAGCTGGACTTCCCCGAGACCTACCTCCAGCTCTACCAGACGGGGAGCACGAAGCGGCAGATGAGGATCAGCCAGTTCTTCTCGATCGACACGGCCCGGTCCCTCGTGAAGATGGACGAGTACGAGCCGGACCTCATGGACCGGATCGTCGCGCGGGAGCCGAACGCCTACCTCGCGGCGCTCTATTGGGACACGGAGATGTTCGGGCAGTCCGGCGGCCGCGGCGAGGCGCGAAGCTCTGAGCAGGGCGGGGAGTCCCGCGACTGGAAGGCGGAGACCCTCGCGATCCTCACGGACCCGGATTGGGTGCGGGAGAACCCGACGAAGGGGAAGGAGCACCGGATGCTCCGCCGCACGGCGGCGCGGAACAGCCTCGACATGCTCCCGAAGCACTGGAAGCTCGCGCACGAGATCCTCACGGCGGGGGACCCGAAGCAACGGTCCTACCGCTCTCTCCTCTCAAACATCGCCACGGAAGGCAGGAAGAACTATGACCAGCACCAGCGTGAGCAAGCCGTCGGCCTCACCGTCGACTCCTGACACCGCCCCGGCCGCCGACGAGGCGGACCTCCTCACCCCGCTTCGGGGCCTGGAGTTCGTCCCGCGTGACTCGCTGCGAGCGAATGACTACAACCCGAACCGGGTGAACGAGGAGAACCTCCGGCTCCTCACGCAGTCGATTCTGAGCAACGGCTGGACCCTCCCGATCGTCGCCCGGCCGGATGGGACGATCATCGACGGCTTCCACCGTTGGACCGTCTCGGGGCGGGAGCCGCTCCTCTCGCGCCTCGGTGGGCTCGTCCCCGTCGTCCGCGTCCGGCACAGCGACAAGGCGGGGGACGTCTACGGCACGATCACGCACAACCGTGCCCGCGGCACGCACCTCCTCGAGCCGATGAAGGCGATCGTCGCTGAGCTCCTCGCGGAGGGGAAGACGGTCGCGGAGATCGGGAAGGAGACGGGCATGAAGCCGGAGGAGGTGTTCCGCCTCGCGGACTTCTCGCGGGAGGACTTCCTCGCCCGGATGATCTCCTCGTCGGACGGCTACAACCGGGCCGAGTACCACGTGAAGGTGAAGTAGCGGGGCTCGCCCCGGGCCGGGCTCTACGATCAGCGCAGGCGGGCGCACAGCGCGTTCCGCGACTCCCCTAGACAGGACACGACATGGACATCTTGACCCCGGGCGCCGGGTGGGCGCTCATCGCGGCCTTCGGGCTGTTCTTCTTCGGCGCAACGTGGCTCGCGTCGCGGCGCCCGGCGCGGGCCGGTGAGCGGGAGAGCAAGGAGGGCTTCCTCATGGCGGGGCGGCGCCTCGGCTGGGTGCAGGCGGCGTTCAGCATCGCGGCGACGTGGATCTGGGCGCCCGCGCTCTTCGTCGCCGCTCAGCAGGGGTACGAGCACGGCTGGGTCGGCGTCTTCTGGTTCACGGTGCCGAACGTCGCGTGCCTGGTGATCTTCGCGTTCTTCGCGCGGCGGGCGAGGGCGATGTTCCCCGAGGGGTTCACGCTCTCCTCTGCCGCGTCGGCCCGCTACTCCTCGCGCGTGCAGGTGCTCTACCTCATCGCGCTGATCGGGCTCGCGGTCGCGTCCTTCGCGGTTCAGCTCCTCGCCGGGGCCGTCGTCGTGACCGCGCTGACGGGGATCCCCTTAGGTGCCGTGACCCTCGCGCTCTCGATCGTCGCGCTGAGCTACACCGCCTATGCGGGGCTCCGCGGGTCCGTGGTGACCGACTGGTTGCAGATGCTCGTGATCGGGCTGGTCGGCCTCGGCCTCGCGGCGGCCGTCGCCGTCGTCGCCGGGCCGGGCACGATCGGGGCGGGCCTCGCCGGGGCGGACGGGATGTACACCTCCCTCACATCCGGGCCGGGCGCGGCGGTGTTCTGGGGCTTCGGGCTGAGCACGACGATCGGGCTCCTCTCGGGGCCGTTCGGCGATCAGTCGTTCTGGCAGCGGGCGTGGGCCGTCGAGGAGCGGGACGTCCGCCGGTCGTTCATCCTCGGCGCGGCGATCTTCGCCGTCGTCCCGATCGTCATGGCGACGCTCGGCTTCGCCGCGGCCGGGGGTGGCCTGGTCCCGGAGGACCCGTCGCTGACGAACCTCGCGGCGATCCTCGCGTGGCTCCCCGAGTGGACCGTCGTCCTCTTCCTGCTGTACGTGTTCAGCGGGCTGGTGTCGACGATGTCGTCTCAGCTCTCGGCGCTGAGCACCTTCGCGGGGCACGACTTCTCGCGGATGGGTGACGATGAGCTCCGCGTGGTGCGACGGGCTCGCCTCGCGATGATCGCGCTGACCGTCGGCGCCCTCGCGATCGCGAACATCCCGGGCATCGCCGTCGTCCAGCTCTTCATCTTCTACGGGACCCTCCGGGCGTGCACGCTGGTCCCGACGGTCCTCATGCTCTCGTGGCGGCGCGAGCTCTCGGAGCGGGGCGCGTTCTGGGGGATCATCGCGTCCCTCGCCGTCGCTCTGCCGCTGAGCGCGTACGGGAACCTCACGGGGACGGTCCCGGCGATCGTGGCGGGGTCCCTCGCGGCGATCGGCCTGTCCGGTGCGGGCGTCGTCCTCGGGACGCTCCTCGGCGGCCGGGGCGGACCCTCGCGCGGTGAGAGCGCTTCCCCGCGCCTCTACGCCTCCGAGGCGGCGGCGGAGCGGGCGGGCGCGCTGTGACCGTCGGCGGGGAGAGTGTGAGCGACGAGGATCTGCTGGCCGAGCTGGAGGGCTTCTCGGACGAGGAGGTCGCGGCCGCCCTGGAGGGGATGCCGGACCTGGCCGTCGAGTCGCTCCTCCGCGTCGTCTCCGTCAGCGGAGCGTCTGCCGCTCTCCCCGCTGGCCCGATCGAGCAGGCGCGGGAGGTCGACCCGGCGTACCGGTTCCGGGATCACCTCGTGTACCTCAGCGATCGGCTGCGGCAGGCGGTCGAGGATGTCGAGGCGGGGCAGAACCGCTACCTCCTCATCTCGATGCCTCCCCGGTCAGGGAAGTCTCAGCTCACGTCGACGTACTTCCCGCTCTGGCTCCTCCGGCGGCACACCGACTGGAAGGTCGGGCTCATCTCGCACAGCGACTCCCTGAGCATCGGGTGGGGCCGCGAGGTGCGGCGGCTCATCGAGGAGAACAGTGCGGCGTACGGGATCCGCCTCGCGCGGGATGCGGGCGCGGCGTCGCACTGGCAGACGGAGGACAAGGGCTCGGTCACGTCCCGGTCCGTCGGGCAGTCGATCACGGGCCTCGGCTTCAAGGTGATGCTGATCGACGACGCGGTGAAGGACTTCGCGGCGGCGCACTCGGCGAAGCAGAGGGAGAACCTCTGGAACTGGTGGACGGTGAACGCGATCACGCGCCTGGAGCCGCCGAACCTCGTCGTGATGATCGGGACGCGCTGGCATGAGGATGACCTCCTCGGCCGCGTCCGGTCGCCGGAGCATCCGGGGGACCCGTCGGAGTGGGAGGTGATCTCCTTCCCGGCGATCGCGGAGAAGGACGACGTGCTCGGCCGGGAGCCGGGGGAGCCGCTGATCTCTCCGCTCCTCGATGAGACTCCGGAGGAGGCGCTCGTCCGGTGGGATGACCAGAAGAAGACGGTCGGCTCGTACGCCTGGGCGGCGCTGTATCAGCAGCGGCCGTCTCCGGCGAAGGGTGCGATCTTCGACGTCGGCTGGTGGCGCTACTGGACGACGGATCCGGCGCGGGTGACGGATGACGGGAAGGTCGTCCTCTTCGACCCGTCGCGGCCGGGCCGGTGGATCGACTCGTGGGACACGGCGTTCAAGGGCTCCGAGGAGGGGGACTTCGTCGTCGGGCAGAGGTGGTGTCGGCAGGGCGGGAACCGCTTCCTCATCGCTCAGCACCGCGGCCGCTGGTCGTTCACGCAGACCCTCGACAAGATGCGCGCGTGGGGCCTCGGGGATGAGCCGTACCTGTCGCCGTACGGGCACCTCGTGCATGAGCGGTTCATCGAGGAGGCGGCGAATGGTGCGGCGATCATCGACACGCTCCGGGAGGAGATCAGCGGGCTCAAGCCGGTGAAGGCGGTTGTGGGGAAGGAGGCTCGTGCTCGGGCGGTGACGCCGGAGATCGAGTCGGGGAACGTCTTCCTCCCGCTCCCGGCGGATCCGGGGAACGAGTGGGTGAGTGACCTGCTCAGCGAGCTTCGGAACTTCCCGCATGACGCGCACGATGATCAGGTCGATGCGTTGACGCAGGGTCTCTCGGCGCTTCGGGAGACGGGTCGGGCGGCGATCACGGTGCCGGGCCGGTCTGGGGCCGCGGTGCAGAGGAATGTGGGGCGGACGGCTCTCGCGCAGGTTCGGCGTCGGCCGGGGCCGGGCGGGCGGTGATGGGCGGCACGCTCGGGTCGACTTGACCTACTGTGCTCATACTGTGCTACAGTATGGGGACCAGGGCAGGCACCCCGCCAGCCCGAGACTCCCGAGGAGTTCCCATGACCGCCACCCCCGCCGCCACCGAGGTCCGCCTCACCGTCGAGAGCATCTCCGCGATGCCCGGCCCCATCCCCGGCGTCGCCCTCACCCTCACCCTCCCGCTCTCCGGCCCGGCCGTCGAGTACGCGCACGAGGTCAGCGGGACGGTCTACACCACCCGCTCCCTGGAGGTCTGGATGGTCGACACCCGCGAGCCGGGCACCGAGGGCTTCCACACCATCACCCTCTTCGGCCAGTACGCCGACCTCGGATGCCTCGTCGAGCTGGAGGGCTGGGACGACTGGATCACCCTCGGCGACGCGCTCGACTCCTGCGAGTACCTCGACGCGCAGGGCATCCTCGCGACCGTCGGCGAGGGCCACCAGAACCTCCTCCCGTACTGATCCACCCCCGGGCGGGCGTCACCCCGGCGCCCGCCCTCACCTCACCCCGAAGGAGCACACCGTGCCGATCCGCCCCGCCACCTACGCCACCGCCCCCGAGGTCAACATGGCCGCCGAGGCCGTGCGCCGCCGCATCCGCGCCCGCTGGGAGCGCCGCCGCGCCGCAACCGCCGGGCACACCGTCCTCACGCTCATGTCCGCCGGGAGCCCCCGGCCCACGCGCCGCGCCGCGACCATCGCGGACACCAACCTCTGCCTCACCAACCGCGCCTTCGCCGAGCGCCGCTACGCCGAGGTCGAGAAGATCGCCCCCTGACCCCGTGCTAGCCTCAGCAGTGCGATAGGCGCGCACCCCAGGGCCCCGGTCACCTACACAGGTGGCCGGGGCTTCGCCATGCCCGGCCGCTACCATGAGCACATGCGCCTACTCGATGCCCCCCTCGCCGTGCTCGCCGCGGCCCGCCTGTCCCGCCTCGCGATCACCGACGACATCGGCCGGTGGTGGATCCACGAGCCCGTCGACCGGGCGATGGATCGCTACGCCGAGCGGGAGCTGTGGGCGGCCGCGAACGTCGGGCAGGCGCCTCAGGAGCCGTGGTGGTGGAAGTACCGGAGCGGCCTCGACTGCCCCTTCTGCATCGGCTTCTGGCTCGGCGCCGCCGTGCTCGTCACGGGCGCCGCCGCGACCCGCCGCCCGGGACCGGCCGCCTCCGCGTGGCGGCTCGGCGCGGGAGCCCTCGCACTCAACTACGCCGCGGCGCACCTCGGCGCCCGCCTCGGCGACTTCGACCACGACGATGAGGACACCGACCGATGAACAAGAAGCAGACCCCGCTCAGCACCCTCGTCGCCTCCGCGAAGCGGCTCAGCGAGACCGACGTCAAGACGAAGAAGAAGCGGACCGGCGGCTCCGGGACCTCCTCGTGGCAGGAGGACGCCTGGGACATGTTCGACCTCGTCGGTGAGCAGCGCTTCCTCGCGACGAACCTCGCGGGACAGCTCGCGAAGGCTCACCTCTACGTCGGACGCGTCACCCCGGGCGCCGACGCGCCGGAGAGGGTCAACGAGGAGACGGCCACCGCCGCGTCCCGCCTCGCCGAGGCGCTCCTCGACTCCTTCGGCTCCAGCGACGCGGGCCGCTCGCAGATCCTCAACCGGCTCGCCGTGAACCTCTTCATCCCCGGCGAGGGCTGGATCGTCGGGATCCCTCCCGCCGCCGACGACGAGCTCTCCGGCGACGACCTCACCGCCCCGTCCGGCGGCCTCATGCTCACGCAGAGGATCGGCGAGTCGGCAGGAGCCGCGGACGCTGAGGAGGAGCACTCCGCCCTCGACGACGTCGAGGTGGAGGATCTGGAGTGGCGGATGCTCTCCGTCTCCGAGGTCAGCGTGAACGCGACGACCGGCAAGGTCGAGCTCACCCTCGACGAGGGCGAGAAGGCGGAGTACAGCCCCGACGACCTCTACCTCATCCGCGTGTGGCGGCCGCACCCCCGGAAGTGGTGGGAGGCGGACTCCCCGACCCGCTCGTCCCTCCCCGTGCTCAAGGAGCTCGTCGGCCTCACCATGCACGTGAGCGCGCAGGTCGACTCGCGCCTCGCCGGGGCGGGCGTCCTCGTCGTCCCTCAGTCGATCCAGCGGTCCCTCGCCGAGCAGGCCGGGGTCGACGAGAGCGAGGACCAGTTCACCGAGTCGCTCATCGAGTCGATGCTCACCCCGATCAGTGACCGCGCCTCCGCCTCCGCCGTCGTCCCCCTCGTCGTGACGGCGCCGGACGACGCGGTCGACAAGATCAAGCACCTCACCTTCTCCCAGCCCCTCGACACGGCAGCGCAGGAGCTCCGCGATGAGGCGATCCGCCGCCTCGCCCTCGGGCAGGACGCGCCGCCGGAGCTTCTCCTCGGGACGGGCGACATGAACCATTGGGGCGGCTGGCTCGTCCAGTCGGAGACCGTCGAGACGCACATCGCGCCCGTCCTCTCGCTGATCTGCGACGCGCTGACGACGCAGTTCCTCTGGCCCGCGCTCATCGACCAGGGCGTCGACGAGGAGGCGGCGCAGGACTACGTCATCTGGTACGACGTCGACCACCTCATCTCGCGGCCGAACCTCGGCGCAGACTCCCTCGCCCTCCACGAGCGGGGCGTCATCGACGACACGGTCCTCCGGCGCGCGCACGGCTTCGATGACACGGACGCTCCGAAGGAGACGGAGCGGGCGGAGGATGATCCGGCCCTCGCCGTCGTCCTCGACATGGTCCGCGCTGCACCGTCCCTCGCGCAGAATCCCGGCATCCCGACCCTCGTCGAGCAGATCCGGGAAGTCCTCACGGGCGATTCTGCGGGCGTTGCGGCGCTCCCGGCCCCGGAGGACGCCGAGGGGTCCGAAAGCGCGGGAGACGGCGAGGAGCGGCCCGCGGGCGGCATTCCTGAGACGTCGGCGGATCCGGCAGAGCTCCCGGGGCCCGGGGAGGGCTGATCCGTGGACTGTGATGCTCTGCTCCTCGCCGTCGGGGACACCCTCGTCCTCAAGGTGCTGGAGACGATGGGGAAGCGGCTCGTCCGCACGAAGCGGTCCCGCTACCAGATCATCGGCGACTCGCCGTTCCACCTCGCGCACACCGTCTGGCAGGTCGATGATGAGGAGGCGACGAAGGCGCTCCGCGGCGCCTGGGACATCGTCCCGATCCTCATCTCCCGGCACGGTGAGGAGTGCGGCGCGGACGCGGCCGCCGTCGTCGAGGTGCTCGACGAGTACGTGCACGACCTCGTGATCACGGGGACACCGCACCACGTCGAGGAGCTCGGCTACCGGTTCGAGACGCGCCTCGGGATGGGCGCTGAGGAGATGGAGGCGGCGCTGTGAACGTCGACGCGCAGGAGATCATCGACGGCATCGACCTCACGAGCGAGGACGCCGTCGACGACGCGAGGCAGAGCTACGAGGACGCGCTCGACGCGGCCTTCTCGGCGAGGGTCGAGGACTTCCTCCGCGGAGTCATCGTGGACGCGGCCGCCGCCCTCGGCTCCGCTACCCTCGTCGCCGCCGGGGCTCAGCCCGCCGCCGAGCTCCCGGAGCGGGGGAAGGGCGGACGCTTCGTCGCGGACCCGTTCTCCTTCACGCAGGTGATGAACCGCTGGTACGGCGCCGTGCGCGAGCTCGCCGCGGACACGGACCTGGACGACCGGCAGGTGCGCCTCGTGATGGACGGCGCGGACCTCCCGTCGTGGGCCTTCGATGAGGTGACGGAGCAGCTCAGGACGGCGCGCGAGGAGGGGTGGACGGCGCACAAGACGAAGCGGGCCCTCTCCGCGACGCTCATCCCGAAGGAGTCCTCGGGCCGGTGGGACAGCCGGAGCAAGTACCGCGCCGCCGTCTCGCGGATCGCGCGGACCCTCGCGACGGAGAACTGGAATCTCAAGGTCGCGGGGACGCTCGATACCCTGGGCTTCGAGATGAAGCGCTGGGTCTCCCGGCACGACGCTCGGGTCCGCCCGACGCACACGATCGCGCACGGGCAGACCGTGCGACTGGAGGACCGCTTCATCGTCGGGGCGGCGCGGATGCTCTACCCCGGCGACCCGACCGCGCCGCCCGGCGAGGTCATGAACTGCCGGTGCACGCTGGTCGGCGCCCGCCGATCCGCCCTACGGAAGGACCTGGAGATGACGAACCCCCGAGACCGGAAGCGCGGGCGGAAGCTCGCCGCTGACATCGACACCTACGCCCTCGCGGCGATCACCGACACCCTCGCGGAGGACAGCGAGGAGGAGATCATCGACGAGGCCGCGGAGGACGCCGTCGAGGAGGCTGAGGCGGAGCCGGAGGATGACGGCGCCGACCTCGTGCTCTGGAACGGCGTCATCGGCATGGAGCAGACGATGACCGGCGACGGCCGGATGATCGAGGAGGGTGCCCTCCGCTGGGAGGATCTCCCGATCCCGCTGCGCTACGTCGCGAAGGACGTCGGCGCGCACGACGGCGCCGAGGTCGTCGGCACGATCCAGTTCATCGAGCGTGAGGAGGACGGCCGGATCATCGGGACCGGCACCTTCGACACGTCCAGCGAGGCGGGCCGTGAGGCGGCGCGCGTCGTCGGTGAGGGGATCACGAACGGCGTGAGCATGGACCTCGATGACGTGAGCTTCGAGGTGCGCGTCGCTGAGGATGTTCTCGCGGCGCATGAGGCTCAGCTCGACGGTGCCGGGGACGGCGAGGACGGTGAGCAGGAGGCTCGCGCCGTCGTCGACGGCAAGGTCGTGATGCTGACGATGTCCTCGGACGACGAGGTGCACGTGACCAAGAGCGCCCGCATCCGCGCGGCAACCATCGTGAGCATCCCCGCCTTCGCTGAGGCGAAGATCGAGGTCGTCGAGGAGGACGAGGCGCTCAGCGATGACGACGCGATCAAGGCTCTCGACGCCGACGACGAGATCGGCGAGGACGACGTCGAGGAGACCTACAACTGGGTCGACGACGTGGGCGGCCTCCCGAAGTACATCCGCCGGATCGCGGACCACCTCATCGCGAAGGGGATGACCGAGTCCCGCGCGATCGCGTCGGCCGTGAACACCGTGAAGCGGTGGGCGCGCGGCGGGACCGTCACGGCGAAGCCGGGCGGGCCGCGCGTGAGCGCGAAGACGGCGGCGAAGGCGGCCGCGGCCGTCGCGGAGTGGGAGGCGAAGAAGATCCGGGCGCGCGCTTCGGCGGCGAAGACGTCGACGCTCTCCCTCGTCGCGGCGGGCGGTCCCGTCGCTCCGCCGTCGGCGTGGTTCGAGGATCCGGGCCTCGCGGAGGCGACTCCGCTCCGCGTCACCGAGGACGGGCGAGTGTACGGGCACCTCGCGGTCTGGGACTCCTGCCACATCAGCCACCCGGACGATTGTGTGAGCCCTCCGCAGTCGGCGACGGGCTACGCCTACTTCCACACGGGCGCCGTGCTGACGTCGGACGGGGAGGAGGTCGCGGTCGGTCACCTCACGATGAACACCGGGCACGCCTCGCAGGAGAAGCGCGCTCTCGCGGCCCTCGCGCACTACGACGACACCGGCACGGTGGCGGCGGACGTGCGGGCCGGGGAGGACCAGTTCGGGATCTGGGTGGCGGGCGCGATGCGCTCGACGCTCACCGAGGAGCAGGTTCGGTCGATGCGCAGCGCTCCTCTGTCGGGCGACTGGAGGCGCGTGAACGGGAGCCTGGAGCTCGTCGCGGCCCTCGCGGTGAACGTGCCGGGGTTCCCGGTCCCGCGCCCGTCGGGCCGCCGCGCCGCGGGGCACACGCAGGCGCTCGTCGCGTCCGGGATGATCCCGCCCCGGAAGGTCCGGCGGCCGGGGACGGAGGGGGCGCTCTCGACGGAGGATCTGCGCTACCTCAAGCAGCTCGCTCGTCGCGAGAAGCGGGCGGCGGCTGACGCGCTCGCGCGGCGGCTGAACGAGGAGCGGGTGCGCGGCTTCGCGGCGGACCTTCTCCCCTGATCGTCCACAGACTGTCCACTACGAAGGAGAGCATCATGGCATGTGGATGCAAGAAGACCCCTCGCCCGTTCGGCCCGTCGTCGGTGAAGGCGAAGGAGTCGTCCGAGCCGAGCAAGTACGTCCTCAAGACCAGGCTGGGGCAGAAGTCGTTCGGCTCGCGCCTGGAGGCTGAGGCCGCGAAGCGACGCGCGGGCGGCGGGACCATCATCGAGGTCCGCTGAGCGCGACACGCGAGGGCCGTCCCCGAGGTGCATGACGCCTCTGGGGCGGTCCTCTCGCTGTTCCTATGGATCTATGTCTGACCAGGGGCTCTACATAGAGCAGTGCTATGAAACCTCTCTGACCTGCACCTATGCGTCCCAGGGAACCTCTATGGTATGCTCCGCAGCCGAAGGCGGCCGCGGGCATACCCATAGAGAGGGTCCCGCTGGGGCATAGGCCGGAGACATAGCCATAGGGGCGCTAGAGGGTCGAGGAGACTCCCCTCGCGCAGGCGGTGCTACGATGATCGCGCCCGGCATGGTAGGTGGACCTCGGGCGGTCACGCTACGATCAGCGGGACCGATACCGGTTCACCCCACACTCCGAGGAGTAGCCATGCGAGCCCTTCGTGCTCACCGCACCCCCTCCGCCCTCGCGGCCCGCGCCGATCAGTACGCGGACAAGCGCGCCGACAAGGGCGACGAGGACGAGACCTTCACCATCCCCGAGGACCTCGGGACCCTGAGCGACGCCGAGGTGGCCGAGCTCCATACTCAGTCCGTCGACGCCTTCCGCGCTATGTACGGCGACGGCTCCGACCTGACCGACGAGGACCTCACCGCACTCGCGGCCCTCACCGAGGGAATCGAGGGCGTCAAGGAGGAGCTCGCGACTCGCGAGACCGCCGCCAACGAGCGTCGTGAGCGCGCCGCCGAGCTCGCCGCGAAGGTCGCCCCTGCCGACGAGTCCGAGGAGGACGAGGACGGCGAGGAGTCCGAGGACGGCGACGAGTCCGCTGAGGACCCCGCCGACGAGGACGCCGAGAAGGAGAAGGACGAGGACGAGGCGAAGGACGACGAGTCCTCCGCCGAGACCCTCACCGCCGCGGCGCCGCGCAAGCGTGGCCCGATCTCCGTCCCCATGAGCCGCGCGAAGCGCCACCTCCCGAAGGCTCGACAGGAGAACACCGGCACCCCGACCCGGATGCAGGACATCGCCTTCGCCGCCGGTGAGGGCTCCGGCTACGCCGCCGGTGAGGGCATCGACTTCGCGGACGCGGGCAAGATCGTGAACCGCCGCCTCGCGACGGTGAACGAGACCGCGATCCGCGCCGCCCACCGTGGCGGCCGGACCGTGCGACAGCAGATGGGCGTCATGTCCATCCGCAAGCCGATCCCCGACGACCTCGTGATCGGCAACAACGACGCGATGCACGTCGAGGACGTCCTCCGCCGTGCCGCGTCCGAGTCCCGCCTCCAGGGCAACAGCCTCGTGGCGGCCGGTGGCTGGTGCGCCCCGTCCGAGACCCTGTACGACCTGCTCGAGCTGGAGAGCCGCGACGGCATCTTCTCGCTCCCCGAGGTCGGCATGGCTCGCGGCGGCATCTCCCGCACCCTCGGCCCGGACTTCGCGACCATCTTCAACGATGTCGTCGGCTTCCACTACACCGAGGAGCAGGACATCGCGGGCAACTACGGCGTCGACGCGGACGGGAACGGCAACGACACCCCCGGTTCCAAGCCGTGCTACCGCATCGAGTGCCCCGAGTTCGAGGAGTTCCGCCTGGAGGTCGACGGCCTTTGCATCACCGCGGGCCTGCTCCAGCAGAAGGGCTACCCCGAGGTCATCGCCCGCACCGTGCGCGGCGCCCTGATCGCGCACGATCACCGCATGGCCGCGCGGATCCTCCGCGCCGTCGCCGCGGGCTCGACCGCCGTCGCGATGCCGACCGAGGGTGGCACCCTCGCTCCTCTGCTCCGCGCGATCGAGCTCCAGGGTGAGCACGTCCGCTACCTCCACCGCCTCGGCCGTGGCACCACGCTGGAGGCCGTGTTCCCGTTCTGGGTCCGCGGTGCGATCCGCTCCGACCTCTCGAAGCGGAACGGCGTCGAGCTGCTCAGCGTCACCGACGCGCAGATCAACGGCTGGTTCTCGGCCCGCGGCATCGCGCCGCAGTTCGTGTACAACTGGCAGGACATCAACGTCCTCGACGCGGCGGCCTTCACCGGCTGGCCGAGCGAGGTGTCCTTCCTCATGTACCCCGCCGGGTCGTGGGTCCGTGGCTCCTCGGACATCATCACGATGGACACCCTCATCGACTCGACGCTCCTCGCGCAGAACGACTTCACCGCTCTGTTCACCGAGGAGGGCTACGCGGTCGTGCCGATGGGCCACGACTCCCGCGTGATCACCGTGCCGCTGGACGACTCCGGCGTCACCGGCATCCAGGCCGAGCTCGGCGGGAACACCGTCGACCTCACCCCCGGCACCCCGGAGGATCCGGCGGGGGAATGACGGACCTCTACCGGGCTAGCTACTGAGCTGGCCCGGTAGGGGCTGTCCCTCCCCTGACCGGCCGAACCGAGAGTGAGGACTCACCATGGCTGACTGGAACACCACCCTCCCCGACACTGCCGTCGTCGGCGAGGAGACGCACGTCGAGGACCACAACGCGATCGTCGCGGCGATCGCTGAGGCGCGGTCCGTCGTCGACGCGGCCGAGGCGACCATCGCTTCGCTGCAGGGCCTTCTCGACGGGAAGGCGGAGAGCGAGCACACGCACGCCGCCGCCGACATCACGTCGGGCACCCTGGCGGCCGCCCGCATCCCCGCCCTCGACATCTCGAAGGTGACCGGCCTCCAGGCCGCTCTCGACGGGAAGGCCGATGACGGGGACCTGACCGCACTGGACACGCGCGTGGCGGCCCTTGAGGCCGCGGCGGGCGGGGCCTGACCGACACCGGGGAGGGGCCGCTGAGCCCCTCCCCCTTCACCTAGAAGGGAGCCGACATGGCAGACACTCGTGCGATCGTCACCGCGCCTGATCGGGCACCGGTGGCATTCGGGCTGTTCTCCGCACTGACGTTCCGCAACACCGGCCGCTGGCTGACCGGCGTCACCTGGCCGGGCACCACGTGCGGCCCCGCGGCCGTCTACGAGGTCGGGTGCACCGATGACCCCGCCGAGGTCGACCGTCCCGATCGCCCGCTCGTGTGGGGCGAGGCGGACGCGATCAGCGTCGAGGGGACCTACACCTGCACTCCGGTCGGGATCACCCTCGCGGAGATCGAGGAGCGTGCCGTCGAGGATCTCCAGCGTCACGAGGAGGCCGCCGTCGAGGCTCACCTGTGGGGCCTTCTCGCGGCCGATACGGGCGCGGAGGCGGTGACGGGCCTCGATGCCTCTCCGAAGGGCGTCCTGGGCGCCCTGGAGCGTCACGCGGCGCAGTCCTACGGCTCGAAGGGCGTGCTTCATCTGCCCCGACAGCTCGCGCCGTTCTTCGAGAGCCTCCTGGAGGTCCGGGGCGGACAGCTCCAGACCTTCCTCGGGACCCCCGTCGCCGCCGGTGCCGGGTATGGGAGCGCGGACGGGACGACCGTCTACATCTCCCCCGCCGTCCTCGCCTACCGCGGGGAGGCACAGATGCTCGGTGCCCCTGAGCAGCTGTTCGACCGCTCCAACAACCAGCTGACGGCCGTCGCCCAGCGCGACTACCTCATCGGCTACGACACCTGCCCGATCGCTTCCGCGACCGTCACCCTCTGAGGAGATACCCATCATGGCAACGCACCAGTTCACCCCCGTCCTCGGGAAGCGCTACCGACTCACCACGCTGAACCGTGCGGGTCGCGTCGACGAGAACTCGATGCAGATCGTCGGCGACGGCTTCGTGACCGTCACCCTGTCCTCGGAGGTCGAGGACGGCGCCGAGATCACTCAGCGCAAGTTCACCGGCGGCCTGTGCGTCAACGAGACCGGCTCGCCGAGCTTCAAGAACTTCTCGCTGGAGACCGAGTTCTGTGGCGTGAACCCCGACCTGCTCACCGGCATGACCAACGCGGAGCCCTACGAGGACGCCGCGGGCGACATCGCGGGCTTCACCGTCCCCGAGGGTGAGATCGACAAGGCGTTCGCGCTGGAGATCTGGATGGGCCTGTCCTCGGCCGTCGTCGCTGAGGGCGAGGACGAGGCGTCCGGCTACCTCCTCCTGCCCTACGTCCGTGCGGGCGTGCTCGGCGACATCGAGATGGGCGGCGAGGACGCGGTGACGTTCTCGATGACCAACGCGATCACCCGCGGCGGCAACGGTTGGGGCGTCGGCCCCTACGATGTCGTCTACTCGGGTGAGCCCGGCGCCCTCGTCGCGTCGCCGCTCCCGTCCCCTCTGGATCCGCTGGACCACCTGCTCCTCATGGACACCGGCCTCGCGGTCCCGGAGATCACCGATGAGCTCCTCCCCGTCCCGACCGGTGGTGGCTCGGGGGAATGACAGCCCGCTACCGGAGCGGGTACTGATCCGCTCTGGTAGCGGCTGATCTAGGAGGAGAGCGGAATGGCATGTGGCTGGGAGACGTCCTACGCGGGGTGCTCGGGCGACAAGGCGTTCATCGACCAGGTGGACGACGAGACCAAGCGCCTCGCGGAGGAGATGGCTACCGATCTGCTGGATCGGTGGACCGGCGGCCTCTACGGCGTGTGCCCGGCGACGGTGCGGCCCTGCCGAGCGTTTCGGCAGGACCCGCACCGCGCCCTCCGCGAGTTCACCCAGACCACCACGGGGACGGGCTCAGGATCCCCGTGGATGCCGGTGTTGATCGGCGGGCGCTGGATCAACATCGGATGCGGCCAGTGTGGGGGACGGTGCTCGTGCGTCGACGGCACGCGAGCACTGTCCCTCCCCTGGCCGATCGACTCCGTCGACGCGGTCACCATCGACGGCGCGACTCTCCCCGCTGAGGCGTACCGCGTCGACGCTCAGCGGCTCCTCGTCCGCACGGACGGCGGGACGTGGCCGGTCACGCAGAACCTCGACGCGGACCCGACGGAGCCGGACACCTTCGTGGTCGAGTACCAGCGGGGCCTCCCCGTCCCGGCGGGCGGGAAGATCGCGGCCGGGGTCCTCGCGATGGAGCTCATGAAGGCGCTGTGCGACGACGGCTCGTGCCAGCTCCCGCAGCGCGTGCAGACCGTCACGAGGCAGGGCGTGACCGTCGCGATGCTCGACTCCTTCGAGGGGCTCGACGACGGGCGGGTAGGCATCTGGCTGATCGACTCGTGGGTCGCGTCGGTGACGCGGCCTCGCCGCCCGGCGGCCGTGTACAGCGTCGACCTTCCCCGGGGTCGGCGATGAGGGTCGACGAGCAGGGGATCCCCGTCGGCCTCGTCGAGCTTGTCGACGCGGTCTACGCGCGGCTCACCGTGAAGCCGGGCCGGACGATCGTCGCGCCGGGCGCGAGTGTCGCCTGGGACGACTGCTGTGCGGGACAGCTCTGGGTCCGCGTCATCGCCGTCGCTCCGCTCTACCAGGGGAACACCAACTCGGTGAAGTGCCCGACGGGCTACGACCTGACCCTCGGCGTCGGGATCATTCGCTGCGTCGAGACCGTCGATGATCGAGGCCGGGCGCCGAGCGCCGCGAAGATCACCGCGGACGGGCACCGGGGCTTCCGCGACATGCGCGAGCTCGCTGACGTGCTCCAGGACTACCAGCATCGGGACGCTCTGACGACGCGCCTCGGGAGCTGGACCCCGTCCGGCCCTGACGGCGGCTGTGCGGGTGGCGAGTGGACGATGACGCTCAGGACGGGCGCGGACCTGTGAGGGCGCGCTTCGCGATCGACGAGCGGGCGATCCGCCGCGAGATGGAGCGAGTCGCGGAGCAGGGCGCCGCGCGTGCCGCGTCGACGGCGCAGATGCGGGTGAAGGAGGGCATCGCGCTCACCGACCGCGTCGGGACGGGGAAGATGCTGAACCAGATCGGCGTCCGCCGGACCGGCCTCGCACACTACCGAGTGTTCTCCGACATGCCCTATGCGGGGTGGCAGGAGTTCGGCCGCGGACCCGTCCGGCCGATCCGTGCGAAGGCGCTCCGGTTCAAGCCGAAGGGGATGAACGCGTTCGTCTTCGCGAGGTACGTCCGGCCGGATCCGGGCGGGCACTTCTTCGAGCGGGCGCTCAGGCTCGCTAGCCGCCGAGACTTCATCCGCTAGAATGCCCGGCATGAGCCCCAAGAACAGCGCCGCCACCCCGTCCGCCCCCATCGCATTCTCCGTCGGAGACGACGAGCAGTACCGCGGACCCGACTTCCAGGCACGCCTCGTCGGCGTCGTCTACGACATCTACGTCCCGAAGTCCTCCGCCTCCATCGCCCTCGCGCGCACCGTGCAGAAGCGGGAGAACGCCTCGAAGAAGGCGAAGGGGAAGAATCCGGGCAAGGTGGACATCGCCGCCGAGGCTGAGGCGATCGAGGACATCCTCGATTGGGCCGACAAGGTGCTCGGCGACGCCTCCGGAGAGGTCCGCGCGCGGATGCAGGACCCCAAGGACAAGCTCGACATCGAGCACATCTCCGAGCTGATGGAGAAGGTCATCGAGTGGGCGAGGGAGGACTCCGAGGACCCTACTTCGTGACTCAACGGCTGGTCGCTCTGGCCGTCGAGCACTGGAAAGATCTGGACGGCTTCGCCGTCGCCCACGCAATCCCTAGCCTGCACGACCTGTCCCTGGACCGGTTCTGCAACTTCGTCTGGTGGTGGGCAACGCGCGAGGCGGACCAGAAGGAGCGAGACAAGTTCGAGCGGCGGCTGTATCAGCCACCGAAGGGGTACGCACCGAAGACGGGCCCCTGGAGTGCCGAGGCTGAGACCTCGGCCTTCGCCTCGTTGAGGCAGTCGCTCAAGGCGTAGCACAGAGGAGCGGGCGGCATGGCGGATCAGCGGGCGGGTGGCGTCTACCTCGAGGTGGGCGCCGATGTAGCGAAGGGTGAGCCTCAGGCCACCCTCCAGAAGTTCCGCCGTGCCGTCGAGCGCGCTCCGCAGATCAAGCTCCCCGTCGGCCTGGAGGACGTGCGGAAGTCCGCGCTGAACGCGGCCGTCCGGGAGGCTCGCTCCGTTGCGAAGACCCTCGACGAGATCAAGCTCCCGACCTCCCTCGCGACGCCGACGAAGGCGGCGGCGAACGCGGCCCGCCGCGAGGCGCAGGCCCTCGCGAAGAGCCTCACCCCCGTCGAGATCCCCGCGACTCTCGGAGAGGTGAAGCGGGCCGCGCTGAACAAGGCGCGACGCGCCGCGCAGGCGGCCGCGAAGAGCCTCGACGCGATCGAGCTGACCGTCACCGCTCAGAAGGGCAAGACGTTCGATCAGCAGGTCCGCAAGATGGTCGACGACATCGAGGACCACGACGCCGAGGTGCCCGTCCTCCCCGACTTCGACGGCGCCTGGCTGTCGGCCCGGATCGCGGCGGCGACTCGGCCGCGGACGGTGAAGATCCTCCCGGAGCTCGACAAGTCCGCGTCGGCGAAGGTCGTCGCTCAGCTCGCGGCCCTCGGCGGCGCGAGGGCGATCACGGACCGGCTCCGCGGGATGCGCGACGCGCTCATGGACCTCGACCGGACCGTCCCCTCGATCGCGGCCGTGTCGACGGCTCTGACGAACGTCAGCAGCATGGCCCTCGCGGGAACCTCGAACCTCCTCGCCCTCGGCGGGTCCCTCGCCTCGATCGCTCCGCTGGCCCTGGCCCTGCCGGGCATCTTCGCGGGCTTCGGCGTCGGCATCGCGGGCACCGTGATCGGACTCTCGGACCTGTTCGAGAAGCTCGACGACCTCGGCCCGAAGTTCACGCAGCTCAAGCGGGACATGGGCGACGCCTTCTCGGGGAAGGCCGAGTCGGCGGTGCGCAACCTCGTCGACGCCTGGCTCCCGACGCTGAGCACGCGGCTGACCGAGGTGTCGTCTCAGCTCGGCACCTTCTTCGCGTCGATGTCGAACGCGGCCTCGAGCGCCGACAACGTCGGGCACCTCGACTCGATCCTCGCGTCCGTCCGAGACAGCATCGACATCGCCGGAGAGGGCATCGCCCACTTCACCGACGCGATGATGGGGCTCATGGACGTGGGCGCGTCGTACCTGCCCGCGCTCGCGTCCTGGTTCAACCGGGTGTCCGAGTCGTTCTCCACCTGGGTCGAGGACGCGACGAACAGCGGGGAGATCTTCGGCTGGATCGACACGGGGATCCAGGCGCTCCAGGATCTCGGCTCCGTCATCTGGGGGATCGGCGGAGTGTTCGGGAACCTCGGCCGCGCCGCCGCTGAGGCCGGGGGCTCCGGGCTCGGCGAGCTCGCCGCCGGGCTCCGCAACGTCAACGCGGCCCTGGAGGGGCCGGTCTGGCAGGGAGCGCTGACGACGGTGTTCGAGGGTGCGCACAACGCTATGGAGGCCCTCGGCCCCGGGCTGGGCAACCTCGCGGACGCCTTCATCTCCCTCGCGCCGACGATCGCGGAGATCCTCGTGCTCGCCGGGCAGGTCGGCTCCGTCGCGCTGACCGCGATCAGCGACGCCTTCCAGACTCCCGCCTTCCAGGGCGGCCTGGTGTCGTTCTTCGAGGGCGTCCTCGAGGGAGTCGTCGGGCTCCTCCCGTCGATCCCGGCGCTCGCGTCCGCCTTCGGGTCCGTCGCCTCCTTCGCGGGGACCCTCGCCTCCGTCCTCGGCCCCGTGCTCGGCGCGGCGATCGAGGCGCTCGGCCCCGTCGTCGAGTCGCTCATGTCTGCGCTCTCCGCCGTCGCTCCGGTCATCGGCGGCGTCCTCGTCTCCGCGATCCAGACCGTCGCGCCGTACGTCCAGCAGGTCGTCGAGGCGATCAGCCAGTGGGTGCAGGCGAATCCGGGCCTCGCGGCCGCCCTCGCGGGCATCGCGGGCGTCGTCGGCGTCGTCGTCGCGGCCGTCGGTAGCTTCCTCGCGGCGCTCCTGCCGGTCATCTCCGGCGTCGCGGGCCTCGTGAGCGCCCTAGCCCCGGCGGTAGCGGCCGCGGGCGGCCTGGGCGCCGTGATGAGCTCCGTCGGTGGCGCGATCGCGGCGGCCGCCGGGCCGGTGACCCTCGTCGTCGCCGGGATCGGCGCGCTCGTCGCCTCCTTCGTGCACGCCTACGCGACCACCGAGCAGTTCCGGACGGCCCTCGCGGGCGTCGTGCAGGGCGTTATCGGCGTGGTCCAGCCGATCGTCGGGATGATCGTCCCCGCCGTGCAGACCCTCGCCGCGGGCTTCATGGACCTCGTCGGCAAGATCCAGTCCGGGCTCATCCCCGTCTGGACCGGCCTCGCTGAGCTGTTCGGCGCGATGCTGAACCGCCTCCAGCCGATCATCAACCTGCTCGTCTCGATCCTCGGCCCGGCCCTGTCGACCGTCGCGGGCGTGATCTCGAACCTCATGGGCATCGTCGGCACCTTCGTCGGCGGAGCGCTCGCCGCTCTCGGGCAGGCTTTCTCGGTCCTCGCGGACCTGCTCAACGGAGACTTCCGGGGCGCCTGGGACGGGCTGATCCAGATGTTCTCGGGGATCGGCTCGATGCTGGAGGGCGTCGTGCAGGGCTTCGTGCAGCTCGGCGTCGACCTCATCGCGGGGCTGATCCAGGGCGTGATGTCGGCGGCGCAGGGCGTCATCGACTTCTTCACGCAGTGGGTCACCTCGGTGATCGAGGCGGTGAAGGCGCTCTTCGGCGTCGCGTCGCCGAGCACCGTCTTCGCGGAGATCGGGCGGTTCCTCATCGAGGGGCTGATCCAGGGGATCCAGATGATGATCGCCGCCGTCACCGCCGTCTTCCAGACGATCGCGACGGCGATCCTCACCGTCGTGCAGACCATCGTGACGACCGTCGTCTCCGCCTGGCAGGCCGTCGTGACGGGGACGATGACCGTCCTCCAGGGAGCGGTGACCGTCGTCACGACGATCTTCACCGCGATCCGCACGACGATCACGACGATCCTCACCGCCGCGCGCGCCGTCGTCACCTCGATCATCTCCGGCATCGTCTCGGTCATCGGCTCGATCCTCCGCGGAGCGATCAGCATTGTCTCCTCGATCCTGAACGCGATCCGCTCCACCTTCTCGACGGTGCTGAACGCGGCGCGCGCGATCGTGTCCTCGGCACTGTCCGCGATCCGCACGGCGTTCAGCACCGGGATGAACGCGGCCCGAGCCGTCGTCTCCTCTGTGCTGAACGCGATCCGCTCGATCTTCTCCTCGGTCCTCGCCGCCGCGCGCGCTGTAGTGACGAGCGCCCTCGCGGCGATCCGGTCGGCGTTCTCCTCCGGCATGGCGGCCGCACGGTCCGCGGTCACGACGGCGCTGAACGCGATCCGGGCGACGTTCTCCTCGATCCTGAACGCGATCAAGTCCGTCGTCACCTCCGGCGTGAACACCGTCGTGCAGCTCTTCAAGAGCATCGGCACGAAGGCTCTCGCGGCGCTCCGCGCGATGATCTCCAGCTTCACCTCGGTGGGCCGGAACATCATTCAGGGCATCATCAGCGGCGTGACCGGGGCGGCCGGACAGCTCACCTCGAAGATGAAGGGCATCGCGACCGGCGCGCTGAACGCGGCGAAGGGCGCCCTGGGGATCAAGTCCCCGTCCCGCGAGTTCAAGAAGGTCGGCGGCTACTCGATCGAGGGCCTCATCGACGGCCTCACGGCGGGCGAGAAGACGGTGAAGAGCACCGTCGACAAGCTCGCGAAGGGCATGATCAGCGAGTTCGAGAAGAAGGGGAAGCTGTCGAAGGGCGCCAAGGTCAACGCCCTCTCGGACCGCCTCGTCGGCCTCCGGAAGGACGCGGCCGCGCTCTCCAAGCAGGCGAAGGCGACGCGGAAGGTCGTCGAGGTCATCGGCAAGACGAAGACGGGGAAGGCGAAGACCCGGACCCGCACCGTTGAGACCGCGGCCGCGGCGCAGGCGGCGAAGCGCCTCGCCTCCGTGCGGAAGCAGATCGAGCTGACGCAGGCGGCGATCGCGGCGGCCCGGCGCGGCGACACGAAGGGCGCGGCGCAGAGCCAGGCGAAGAGCTTCTTCGAGCGCTACGCGGCGGGCGCCGCGAAGACGCTGGAGAGCATGGCGAAGCAGCGGGAGGCGCTCACCGAGCGGATCAAGAAGGCGAACGCCCAGCTCAAGGACGCGATCAAGGTCCGCGACGACTACAGCGACTCCCTGAGCGACAAGCTCTCTAGCACGTACGCGATCACGTCGGCGTCCACGACCCTGTCGATCAAGGACATGACGAAGGGGTTCATGAACGCTCGCAAGGAGGTCGCCGCCATGGCGACCAGCTTGCAGGTTCTCGGGCGGCGCGGCCTGTCCAAGGGCCTCATCGACCAGATCGCTCAGCTCGGCGCTGAGGACGGTGGAGCCGTCGCGGCGAACCTGTCCAAGGCGTCGAACGCCGAGCTCAAGAAGCTCTCCTCGGCGTACACCTCGCTGAACAAGACGTCGACGAAGGGCGCGAAGGGCCTCGCCACCACGATGTACCAGAACGGCGTGGACGCGGCGAAGGGCCTCGTGAAGGGCCTGACGTCGCAGCTGGACAAGGTCAACGCGGCGTCGGAGAAGCTGGCGAAGGCGGTCACGAGCACGATCAAGAAGAAGCTCAAGATCCACTCCCCGTCGCGGGAGATGCTGACGCTGGGCCGGTACACGGGCGAGGGCTTCGTCAACGGCGTGGAGGACATGGTGCGGGACGCGGCGCGCGCGACGGCGAACCTGACGGCGGTGCCGACTCGCAGGCAGATGACCCTCCCCGCGGCGAGCACCGGAAACCGTGGAGCGGCCGCCGGATACTCTGGGGCGGCACCGCAGATCACGCTGAACGTGACCGCTCCGGAGCGCACCGACCCGTGGGCGTTCGCGCAGCGGCTGGCGGAGCAGATCAACCCGAACGAACTCGTGGGAATGGTGAGGGCAAACTGACATGGCGCGTACCCAACGGCACGAGCGAATCGCGACCCTGACGCAGGCCGACGGGCGCTCGTGGACGTTCTCGACGCAGTGCTCATCCCCGGAGCAGGACGCCTACTACACCCTGTACGACATCCCCGGGTGGTTCGGCGGCGCGGGCGTGAAGGCCCACGTCACCGAGAGGTCCCGGCACAGCGCCTTCGAGATGCGCGGGTATCGCGAGGGCCGCACGATGTCTCTCGTCGGCGGAGTGATCGCGCTGACGCAGGAGGCGTGCGACCTCGCTCAGCGCGAGCTGTCGAGCATGATGTGGTCGGGGGAGATCGGCACGCTCCGTGTGGAGGAGTCCGAGCGGATCACGCTGAACTCCCGGGTACGCCTGGACGGTGCGCCGAAGATCGAGCGGCTGGACCTGACTCACCTGGAGTTCACGATCCCGCTGTACTCCCCGGAGGCGTTCCTGTACGCGGACGCGCGTAGCGCCTACTCGTTCCCGTCCCATACCGGCCGCGGTCTGGTGTACCCGCTGTTCTCGGGCTACCTCCCTCCGCCCACCCCTCCGGTCGATCACTCGATCAGCGCGGACAAGACGTTCACCGACCTCACGGACCTGTTCTCCACGGGCGCGATCACGACGGACGGCGGCTCGACCGTCGAGGTGTCGACGGACTGGGCCGCCGACGGCACGACGTCGCTCAAGATCAATCCGGGCACGTCGAACGCGTCGGCGGCGTACATTCTCCCGCGCTACTCCGCGTTCGGAGACTGGGCGGGCCGCCTGGTGACCGCCGAGGCGACCGTGCACCTGCCTCAGGCGATGCCTGACGGCTCCTCGTCCAGCCCGAATCGCCGCGCCTCGATCATCGTCGGCGCCGACTACGCCGACGGGTCCGACCCGATCATGGACTACGCCTCGGCGCCGTCCCCGGGCCCGGCCGCGGGGACGTACCCCGTGAAGGTGCAGTGTCTCCTCCCGGACGACCTCACGACGTACCAGGGGTGGTTCATCCGGCTGCTGAACGGGTCCCAGGAGGTCCCGGTGTACTGGGATGCGTTCAAGGTGACCGGGCAGGAGGTGCCTCGGATCGTCGTGGGCGGCTCGACGCCTCTCGGCACGCCGACCTACGCGCCGGTGCCCTCGTTCGACGTAGATCAGGGGACTGGCGAGATCTACGCGGTTCAGCAGCGCGACTCGTCGGACGAGGTGATCCGGGAGAACATCGCGCGGAATGCCCTGTTCACCTCCCTCCGCGGATGCTTCGGAGTGGGACAGTTCGTGCCCGGCAGTTCGGCGGCGCTCAGCGTGTCGAGCGAGTGGGCGTCCGAGGGCAGGACGTCGCTCAAGATCGCGCCGACCACGAACGTGAACGGCGGCGCGTACCTCATGCCCACCAGCGGCGTCGAGGTGATGGGGCAGTCCATCGCGAGCGGCACGAGCGTGACCGTCGGTCTGGACATGTACATCCCCGCCGTGCAGGAGGCGCCGTTCTCCTCGCAGGTGCGCACCTTCGCGATCGGCTTCGTGACCGAGAGTGGATCCGTGAGCATCCCGTCAGCGAATTGGGCGGAGTCCGCTCCGAACACCGTGGGCGTGCATCGGATCACGAAGACCGTAGTCGTCCCGTCGGGCATGGCCGGGGTGTTCGTCTACGTCCGCGCGGGGTCGACGTCGACGCCGGTCTACGTTGACCGGATGACTGTCGAGCTGGGCGCGACGGACGGCTCCTGGATCCCGTCTCTGTACGGCGACGACGATCCGCTCGAGCGGGTCAACATGATCTCCAACGGCGGCTTCGAGGACGGCATCGACCAGTCCTCCGAGTCGAAGATGGGCAAGTCCGGGAACACCGACCAGGTGGTGCTGGACACGGCATGGAAGGCGAGCGGGGCGCAGTCGATCCGCATCGACCCGAAGGGGACCGGCAACGGCGACTCGTCGGCGTATGTGCTGGGGTCCTCGTCGGCGACGGTGCTCGCGACGTATGGGTTCGTGCCGGGCAACGTCTACACCGTGTCGGGTACGCTCCGCCTCGCCGCCGCGCAGACCGGATCGCTCTCTTCCGCGGCCCGGTCGATCCGTATCAACACCTACGACGGGACGACGACGACGTACGGGTGGGCGCTGTCCCCGCAGGCTCCGAACGCGGCGGGAGTGTACCGGCTGTCTGTGACGTTCACGGTGCCCGAGTCGTCCGCGACGGGCGGGCTGACGGTGACGCTCTACAACGGGTCGAGCGGTACCCCGGCGTGGTGGGATGACGTCGTTGTGGAGCCGGGCGAGACTTCCGGGGCGAAGCTGACGACGAGCGGTGTGCGGAACACTCGACGGGGCCTGACTCGCACCCCGACCGACATCGCCCGGAATGGCGGAACGGCGCTCCTGGGCACGGTCCTGGGGCGCAGCTCGGTCATCTCCACCACCGGGGGCGCCACGGCCACCTTGGACACGGAGTGGGCGCCGACTAGCGGGGGCCGGTCGATCAAGATCAGCGGAGGCACCTCCGTGGCGAGCGGCATCTACCTGTCGCACCCGAACATGCCCACCTCCCTTCACGCGGGAGACCTTGTGACGGTGACGTGCAAGATGAGGCTCGCGTCCGCTCAGACCGACAACCCCGTGTCCGACGGGAACCATCTCCCCCGGTCGATCGTGCTGTCGGCCCGAAGGACGGCCGGGTCCGACTCCGACGTGCGGTGGGCGATGAACTGGTCCGCCCCGGCGCCTAACGCGGCCGGTGTGCACGATCTGTCGGCGACGTTCCTCGTGCCCGACGGGTTCACGAGCTACGTGGAGTGGGCGATCCGCATCGTGAACGGGTCGACCTCGACGCCGGTGTGGGTCGGTGACGTGCACGTGACCGCACAGCAGACGAACCGGATCGAGCCGGTCGGCGCCGCTTGGCCGGTGAGCGTGCCCGGCGACCGGGTGGTGCAGGGGGTCGACATCGACCAGGTGACGGGCGAGATCTACGTGACGCAGCGCTCCGCGACGTCGGACGATGACCTCCGTGTGCACCGCCTGTCACCGGCGGGCGCGGTGCTCGAGACGATGTACCTCCCCGGTGGCGGGCACGGTGGCGACATCGCTATCGAGCACGCCTCCGACGGGACGGTCTGGTACTGGAACCAGTGGCCCGCGGCGGGCGGCCGTGTGCGCGTCCGGTTCCGGTCGGGCACCGTGAATCCCGGGGACGCGGACATCCAGTACCTGTGGTCGACCTCGTACGCCCGCTACTCGATCTGGAACGGGCTCGTGACGGTCCGGTCGTCCACGACGAACGCGGCCGGGGTCGGTGTGGCGAGGTACACGCAGTTCAACCTCGAGGAGTACAAGGCGGGCGGCGCGGTCGCGGTCCGTTACCTCCAGATGGAGGACCGGACGCCTTACGGGTTCCAGGGGTTCTTCGCTACCGACGAGTACATCTACGAGGCCGGGGGCGGCGACAAGGGTGATGTGCCTGCCGTCTACAGGTACTCGTGGACCAGCCCGAAGTCACGCCGCGTGCTGAGGTCGAGCGGCTTCGGCGTCGACGCGTCGGGGTACGCCGAGGCTGAGGGCATCACCATGGACCCCGCGACTGGCAACATCCTCGTGGGCATCGCGTCCGGCAACCCCGGGTCGCGGATCGAGAATCTGTTCCCCGTCGGCCCGGAGCAGTGGGACGCCGTCCCGATGTTCGAGAAGGCGGGCGCTACCGTCAGCGAGGCTGGCGAGGACGTGCACGTGCACAAGCTGTCGGCGGAGGGGAACCTGATGGGGTCCATGACCCTGATCGGCGGAGGCCCCACCGGGGAGCTGGCGGTAGAGCACTCCGACGGCGAGGCGTGGATCTGGTCTCGGTGGGACTCTCATCCGGACCGCGGGGCGCGGATCCGCTGGCGGGAGGGCGGTGTGCAGTGGGACGACGCCGACGTGCTCGGGGCGCCGATCTCCGGGGCGGAGAGCATCGACTACGCGGTCCACGGCGACGAGGTTGCGGTGCGGGCGCAGGGCGCGTACCAGGTCTACGATCTGGAGGCGTTCAAGGCGGGAGACCGCACCGTGAAGCGTCAGCTCTCCGGCCTCGATGAGGTGGTCCACGAGTACCGGGGGTTCACGTTCGACTCCCGCTACCTGTACGTGCACCACGGCGGGTCCAAGGGCGACAACACCGGGATCTGGCGCTACTCGTGGACGGGGAGCGACAAGGCGGACCCGGCGGTGATGCGGACCAGCGGGAACTGGTACACCGGCGGGAGCCGACGGAATGAGGCGGCGGGCGTGGCGATGCGCGAGTCCACCGGCGACCTTCTGGTCGGCGTGATGGGCGGCCCGGTGGGCTCGAGCGTGACTGCTATCCAGGAAGCCGATCCCGCGCAGTTCGACTACCGCGAGGAGTGGGAGGATCCCGGCGACGGTCAGGGGGAGGAGACCACCGCTGGCGGTGTGCTGACGTACGGCGAGGAGTTGCAGGACCCTCAGGCGACGATCACGAACGGCGGACTCGTGGACGCTCCCCTCGTGGCCCGAACGTACGGGGACTTCCCCGGCGGCGTCACCGTCACGTCGTCTCTCGGGACGGGCTCGCTGACGTTCCCGTGGCCGATCACGGAGGAGGTGCCCCTCGAGCTGTACGGGGAGGGTGAGGCGTGGATGGGAGATACTAATGTGTCGTACCTGCTCACAAACCGGGACTTCTCGCAGCTGATCGTGGCGCCCGGCGAGACCAGGTCGATCTACTTCAATCCCTTGCAGGGCGGCTCCGGCTACTTGCAGGTCGACATCAACGAGAAGTACGCGTGAGCGAGGAGAGAGAACATGGTCTACCCCATTGGTGAGGATCGGATCCTCGATGAGATCACCGGGCAGGCGATCGGGACGGAGCCGCTCGATATCCGGCGCTGGATCTGGTCGCTGTACCGGTCTGACAGCGCGGCTATCGTGCGCTCCGCCGGGCCCGTGTCGGGCCTCGCGCGCATGGCCTACCAGGTCCCCGTGCACACCGCCTACTTCCCCACCGGGGATCAGGAGGCGGTGATCGTCACGTCGAACGCTCTGGAGCTGCAGACCGCGGAGGCGCCGTCGAGCGGGTCGCGGACGGAGCACATCTACATGAGCCGCGACGGCGTGGTTCATGTCGGCGCCGTACAGCCCGCGGGGACCGCCCTGCTGGACACCATGAGGGTGCCCGCGAACATCACGGGGACCAACGCCGCCACGTCGCTCCTCGGGAACCGCATGTACGCGCCGCTGTACGGGGCGAGCATGGGCGAGCTGATCTACTGGAAGCACGGGGCGGCTGACCTGACCCCGATCAAGGACGCGCAGGGGAAGGAGCGCGTGATGACCACGCAGACCCTCACCCTGGACTCCGACCGCCGCCTCGACTTCCTGATCCAGACCTCCCTCGAGATGTCGCGAAATGCCAACGTCGAGTCCTGGGGCTGGAAGAAGGCGTCGTTCCTCTGGTCGATCTGGATCGACGGAGTGCGCCGGTGGGGCGTGGAGCTGGGCGTCGAGGAGTTCGCTGAGACGAAGAGCGTCTCGACCTCGTTCCCGCTCACGGCGGGGACGTACAAGATCGAGCTTCGGCGGGAGCGGCGCCTGCAAGGCACGAACAACCCGACGACGGACTTCCCGCTGATCCGTGACGGCGGCTCGGAGAAGTGGCCGGGGACGGTGTTCAAGGTCGTCGACATCGGCCAGGTGAAGTGATGCCGCGCCCGGAGTCCCGGAACGGCTGGCGGGCGTACCTCGGGTCCGCGATGACGGGCGCGATCGGCACCGAGCTCCCCGCGGCGTGGACCGGCGGCAGTTGCAAGATGACCCTGAACGACCACGACTCGGTGCAGATCGTCACGTCCGCCGACGCGATCCGCGGCCTGCACCCGATGTTCTGGTCCGTGCGCGCGGGCGTCGTGGTGTTCACGTACACCGACGCGTTCGGGGACGAGCGCATCGTGACGGCGTCCCCGATCTCGAAGCCGCTCAAGCAGGACCGGGCGACCGGCACGGCGACGTTCACCGCGTCCGGGGTGTCGTGGCTGTTCGAGAAGCGCATCGTGACGGATGAGGACTACCAGCCGGACACCGTCGCGGGGTTGCGCAAGTCGACCGTCGCGACGACCGGCAAGTCGTTCCGTGCGATCATCGCGCTCATTCTGCGCCTCGCGGGCGCGAAGCGTCGGCAGGGCTACCTCCCGCTCGTGCTCCCTGACGAGATGGAGAGGGGCGGGCATCAGCGCACCTACGAGGGCTTCAACATCGCGAACAACGGGGCGTGGAAGCGGATCGAGGAGATCACTCAGGTCGAGGGCGGCCCGGATGTGCAGTTCCGGCCTCGCTGGGCGAATGAGGAGCACACACGGTTCGAGTGGGAGGTGCTGGTCGGAACGGATGAGCAGCAGACCCTGGACCAGGGCACGCGGGAGATCCAGTGGGACGCGACCACGGTCGGGTCGGAGGTAGCGTCGATGGAGGTGACATCGTCCGCCGACACCCTCGCGCACCGTGTGTACGCGTCCGGCGCTGGGGAGGGGAGCACGATCGCGATGTCCATGGCGGAGATGAAGGTCATTCCGGAGTACATGCCGCTTGCGGAGGTGGCGATCAGCGACTCTGACGCGACCATCGACGACGTCGACACGGGCACGTCGAAGCTCCTCACATCGAAGGCGCAGGGCGCCCTGGTGAACAACGCGCTGGATCAGATCACCCTCGAGGTGCACGCGGACCCGGCGAACAACCCCATCGGCACGTGGTGGTGTGGCGAGCTGGCACGGGTGAGGACCCGCGGGTGGATCGCGGTGCCGGACGGCGAGCACAAGCTGAGGATCATCCAGACCGCGTACACGTTCGGGGACGACATGGTGACCGTGGACTGCCAGGAGGACTACCTCGGGGAGGACCTGACATGGTGAGGCGGACCAATCTCCGCATGGACCCGGGCGAAGCCCTACGGGAGGTCACGAAGCGTCTGGGGGAGCAGGCGAGCCGGAAGGCGACCGTGCCCACCGGCGTGAAGGACATGGGGCAGACCGGCGACGTCGTGTGGACGGACTCCGACGGCAACATCACGCGGTCGATGAAGGATCTGGCTACGGAGATGGGGCAGGTCGGCTCGGACCTGTCTAACCTCAACGACGTGATCCTCCCGTCGATCAGGGATGCGACGTACATCAGCGACAATGCGATCACCACGCGCCTGCTCGCCGCGGACAGTGTGGGCGCCGACCAGATCATCGCGAACAGCATCACGGGCGACAAGATCCGAGCGAACAGCATCGCGGCTGAGAAGATCCTCGGCGGAGCGTTCACCGGCAAGACGTTCACGGGCGGAACCTTCATCGGTGCGACGTTCGCGACCGACTCGAACCCGTCCTCCAACGGCGGGGTGATGATCAACGAGGCCGGGCTCCGCGCCTGGAACACCTCGGGGACGCAGACGTTGAGCATCTCCTCGGGGTCCGGGGTGTTGAAGGCGTCCTCTCGCCTGGTCGTGTCGAGCGCGACGGACAACCGGGGGATCCTGCTGTACCCGCTCATCTCCGGGAACGTCACCGCTATCTACCTCTCGGACACCGGGGTGAACGGGTCGGAGCAGGCGGCGATTCTGAGGACGATCACGGGCAACGGCGAGGAGCCCTTGCAGATCCGCGGAGCCCGAAACTCTGGGGTCTACGCCGACGGAGGGGTCTACGTTTCCGGGGGGCCGATCTCGACGTCTCAGGATGCCGTGGTGGCTCGGGACGCGATCATCTCGGGCAAGCTCCGCGTGCGGAACATCGGCACGGTGTCGAACACGTCGGCGAACGTGCGTATCGCGGCCGACGCGCTCGACGGGACGTTCTACAAGGTCACGTCGTCGCGTCGGTACAAGAAGAACATCGTGAACTGGTCCCCTGAGACTCACCGGGTGCTGGGGCTCCAGCCTCGGCAGTGGCAGCACGATGACCCGAACAACCCTCCGGACATGGTCGACGAGACCTGGGGTGTCGGTTTCATCGCTGAGGAGGTCGACGAGCTCGGGCTCACTCCGCTGGTTCAGTACGTAGGGGACGGCCGAGGTGGGTGGATACCCGACTCGCTGAACTACGATCGCTTCGCGGCGGCGCATCAGGTGGTCCTTCGGGATCACGAGGCGCGCATCGTCGAGCTGGAGAAGACTGTGGAGAATCTGACGAGGGAGAAAGCCCATGAATGAGCAGGATGGGGTGAGCATCGACTCGGTGCTCGCGCAGTACCAGATGGAACTGGTGCAGGCGAAGCACGCCGAGATCATGGCGAAGGCGGAGGCGCAGATGCTCCGAGACCGCCTCGCGAAGATCACCGAGGAGACTCCGGAGAAGGTTGGGTCGGCCGAGGTGGTCGGGGAGGTGTCCCCGGCGATGGGCGAGGACTTCGCGGCCACCCTGGCGGCGGACACTCGCAAGGAAGATGCTGAGCGTCTGCGAAGCACGAAGCGCTGACCTGGCAAGGGCCGGGAGAGGACGGAGAGAACGATGGTAGCTAACGGGAAGATCCCGACGAGGAGCCTGGCGAAGCTCCCGAACAGCTGGAGCAACCGGGGCCGTGACGAGTACCTGACCCGCGAGGCGTACGCCTCGTTCTCGCGGATGATCGCGCGCGCGGTCGCTGAGACCGGGACGAACTTCCAGGTCTACGACGCCTACCGCTCCTTCGAGGAGCAGGTGAAGTGGCTCAAGGAGTACTACGAGCCGGTCCGGGCCGGGCGGTCCTACAACACGATCCGCCGGTACGCCGGTCAGCGCTGGGGCCAGAAGAAGGGGAAGCCGCGCGCCGCTCAGCCGGGCACCTCGAACCATGGGCTCGGCATCTCGGTGGACCTGCATCCCGGCCCGATCCAGGCGTGGATGCGGAAGAACGCGGGCCGCTTCGGCTGGGTCAACGACGTTCCGTCGGAGGCGTGGCACTGGTCCTACAAGCACCCGCAGCGGGACCGCTATCGCAAGGAGGGCGTGCTCGATCACGCCGCCGTGCAGAAGGCGGTCGGCGCCGAGGTCGACGGGAAGATCGGCACCGGCACGGTGAAGCTGATCAAGGAGTTCCAGAAGAAGCACGGGCTGGACGTCGACGGCAAGGTCGGTCCCGCGACCAAGAAGAAGATGGGGCTCTCGGGAAAAGGTGAGGCCGCCCCGGCGCCGTCGGTGCCGAGTGGCGGCGCCTCCGCGCCCGCCCCGTCCCCCGGCCCCGCGAAGGAGCCGGACGCCGTACTCACCCCGGGCAAGGCTGGCGGCTTCACCTACACGTACCTCCGCGAGGACTGGGACACGCAGGGGCGCGCGGAGGACCTGCACCCGTACGACGCGCCGGTCAAGGGGATCTACCTCCACTGGCCGGGCTCCTCGGACACCTTCAAGGGGAAGTCCCCTGAGCAGATCGCGACGGTCCTCCGCGGATACCGTCGGGATCACATCGTCGGGAAGGGCTGGCGCGACATCGCCTACGGCGCGGCAGTGGACTGGGCGGGCCGGACGTATCAGCTTCGCGGCCTCGACATGGAGGTCGGCTCGAACGGAGGCGACGCCTCGAACAGCGAGGCGGGGTCGATCCTGTTCCTCCTCGGGACGCGGGAGACGCCGACGGCGGAGATGATCGCCGGGGCCCTCGGCCTCCTCGCGCAGTACGCGGCGAAGTACGGCGCGGGCTACCTTCGTGGGCATCGGCAGTCGCCGGACGCCTCGACGTCCTGCCCGGGTGCGCGGATCATGGGCCTGATCGAGGACGGTTCGCTGAACTGGTCGGGGAAGCCTGGTCACGTCGTCGCTCCGGACGAGCCGATCGTGGACGGCGGCGCTGGGCATGTCGTCGAGGACGGCAGGGCCGGGACGGACACGATCGGTGAGCTCCAGTCTCGCCTCGGTGTCGAGGCTGACGGTCGGGCGGCTGAGGACACGTGGAAGGCTCTCCAGGAGGAGCTGGACGCGCCCTACGAGGACGGCCAGATCTCCCGGCAGTCGCACAAGGCGGAGTCCCTCGGGAACGGCATCGTGCCTCGCGAGTCGGCCTGGGAGTACACCGGCCCGAACAGCGAGGGTTCGCAGACCGTCGAGCTGCTGCAGAAGGCGGTCGGCGTGAAGCCGGACGGTGTGTGGTTCGAGAAGACCACGCTCGCGCTGCAGAAGGCAATGAACCGAGACCCCGGGTTCCTCCGGCGGTGAGAGCAGAGCCCGGGGCAGGGGATGAGATCCTTGTCCCGGGCCTCCCGGAGGCTGGAAGAGGTGCAGGGAGGTGAGGAGGCGGGCGGGTGGTCACGCTGGACATCAACGCCCTCTCCCTCGCGCTCATCCCGGTCATTGCTGGCGGGATCGGCTACCTCGTCGACCGGGCGTACAAGCGTGCTGACGCGCGGAGGGCCGAGATGATCGAGCTGTACAAGAAGCAGAGGGATGAGGCTGAGGAGGAGGCCGCCGCCGCGAAGCGGGAGGCGGAGGCTCAGCGGGCGCTGGCACTGGCTTACTGGCAACTCCTCGTCAAGAATGGGATCGAGCCTGTGCCCTCGCTGACCGGGAAGGAAGCACCGTGATGACCGACGATGATCGGGACCGCCTCGCGCGGCTGGAGACAGTCGAGGGCCGTTCCGTGTGGAGGCGGCGCCTCGGCATCGCCGCGCTCGTCCTCATCGTCCTCGGGGTGACGGCGGGCTTCGCCGTTCTGCTCTCGATCTCGGCGGAGAACAACCGGATCCTGGAGGAGTCGGAGGCGGGGCGGGCGGAGTCGGATCGAGCGGCGGTCGATGTTGCGCAGGAGCGGCAGGATCAGGCGCGCTCGATCTCGGAGCTGTGCGAGTCCGGCGAGGTCGACCAGGACACGGAGCGCGGGCGGCGCGTGTGCGAGGAGGCGCGAGAGTCTGCGACGAAGGACCCCGCCGAGCAGGTGCAGGTCGCGAAGGGTGAGACTGGGGCGACTGGTGAGCGGGGCGCTCAGGGGCCGCAGGGGATCCCGGGGCAGAAGGGTGAGCCTGGGGCGCCGGGCAAGACGGGGCCTGCCGGGGAGGACGGTGCGCCGGGCGCGACGGGGCCGAAGGGGGATCAGGGGATCCGCGGTGTGCCGGGCGAGAAGGGTGATGTTGGCGCGGCGGGCTCGGATGGTGAGCTGGGCCCGGTCGGTCCGAAGGGCGAGGGCGGGGCGCCGGGGGCGCGCGGCGCGGACGGCTCGAAGGGTGACACCGGGGCGCAGGGTCCCCAGGGTGAGCGCGGCGCGGCCGGGGAGCGCGGCCCACAGGGTGAGCGCGGACCGGCGGGCGCTGACGGCAAGGACGGGGCGCCCGGGGCCGACGGGAAGGATGGTCGCGGCGTCGCCTCGCTGGTGTGCGGTGAGGACGGCCGCTGGGACGTGACGTACACCGACGGCGAGACCGAGGACGGCGGCGTGTGCCGCGAGGTCGCGACGGGGGACCCTGAGCCGGAGGCGCCGGAGGACCCGGAGGCGACCGAGCCTCCCCCGTCGGCGATCGGGCTTCTGCGCGAGCAGGAGACCGTCGAGGTGTGGCCGCCTGCTGCGGCCGCGTGACGAAAGGACAGACGATGGACATGGAACTGCTGGGGCTCCCGGCTGAGGTGGGGACGGCCCTCGCGCTGATCGCGACGGGCGTGATCGTCCCCGCGGTGACGGCGTTGCTCAAGCACGCGGGGATGCCGGCGTGGGCGAAGCGGGCGATCCCGATCGCGCTGTCGGTGGCGGCGGCCGTCGTGATCGTGGTGCTCGGTGCGGGCGGTCCGCTCGCGGAACAGCTCATCACGTGGATCCTGGTGGCGGCGACGATCGTGGGCATCGCGCAGACCGTCTACTCGCTCATGCCGGGCGCGTGGCGTCGTCTGGAGGAGGCGTCGAGCCGTGCTACGGGTCAGGATGAGCCGGAACGGGGCCAGGACGGGACGAACACCCCCTCGCCGGTACCCGAGGACCCCGAGCCGATTCTGGGCGCTCAGAGCGGCCTGGAGAGCTCTGAGGGTTCGGAGCCGTATCGGCAGCGGACGCTGAACGAGCCCGAGGAGGGCGACGAGGGGTATCCTCGCGGCTGAGCTTCCCCTCGGCGGACACTCCTAACCCGGGGGTCGTCGTCGGAACGTCGAGGGGCTCAGGGGGTCGGTCTTCGGATCGGCCCCCTTTTCTATGCCTGGTCTATGTCCCGGGCCCCTGCCTCTATGCGCCTATGTCCTATGTCCCTATACCGAAGGTATAGGGGACATAGGGACATAGGGCATAGAGGGGCGGGGTGGGCCGCGTCTATATAGAACCTATGTCTGGGGAACATAGAAGTGGCGGGGTGCTGTGAGAGTGTGTTACAGTCTGAGCACAGCCCGGGGAGCCGCCCCGGACAGCCGCCGAGGAGGCACCCATGAATCTCTCGTCCCCCCGCTCCCTCGCGATCGGCGCGCAGTACGGCCGGGAGGTGACCCTGTGATGGACACCGAGTTCGCCTTCGCCGCGGTCTTTCTCGCCCTCGCGATCACCGTCTGGGCCGGGGTCGCCGCCTACGTCCAGTCGCGCGGGCATCGAGAGCGGCCGATCCGGCGCTACTGTCAGCGCGTGATCCGAGAGCGCGGCCTCGCTCAGTACCGACCGACCGTGACGATCGCCGCCGCGAGGCACCACGCCCTCATCGAGTGGACAGAGGACGGCCAGACGCGCGCCCTCGTCCTCACCTGGCATCACGCACTCGACACCGACCAGCACGACCACGAGGAGCCCTGACCGTGACCACCGACCTCTCCCTCCACCCCTCCCCCGTCTCGGCACCAACCGAGCCCGGAGACACCTTCGACCCGCACACCGTGAGCTGGGTGCTGGAGAAGGCAGACCTCCGGCACCTCCTCGGGGAGCTCGCCGCGTCGACGACGATCGTCTACGACCTGGAGACGACGGGCCTCGACGAGCACGCGGTCACGGGCGGGCGGAGCAACGGCGGCGTCGCGGCGCGCATCGTCCTCGTCTCCTTCACGCTCCCCCGCTACACCGAGGAGGGGGACCTGGAGGGTGAGCCGTCGACGTTCCTCGTCCCGCTGAGCCACCCGGAGTCGTCCTGGCTCGGGTCCTGGCGGAAGGTGGCGACGCTCCTCGCGAAGGCGATGCGGGACAGCGGCGCACTCCTCGTCGGGCACAACGTGAAGTTCGACCACCGGTGGATGTTCGCGATGACCGGGGTCGACCTCTCGCACTCCCCGCTCTGGGACACGCGGATCTCCTCGCACCTGCTCGACGAGAACGCGAGCACGCGGCTCAAGGAGCGGGCGCCGGACACCTTCGGGGTGCCGCGCTGGGACGACGTCGACCTCCACCACCCGGGCGCCGCTGAGGAGGAGCCGCTCATCAAGCTCGGGATGTACGCGGCGCGGGACACCTACTGGACCTGGCGGCTCCTCGCCGCGCACCGCGCCCGGATGCTCCCCCGCTACGACGACGACCTCTTCGGGGAGGAGATCATCGAGGCGAGGCTGGGCGACCTCGCGGTGAACGTCGCGATGCCGACGACGGCGACGCTGACCTCGATGGAACAGCGCGGCCTTCACCTCGACATCGAGTGGACGGAGGCGCGGATCGCTGAGGAGGAGGCGGCGCGGGATGAGGCGTACGCGGCGATCGTCGGCCGGTACGTGAGCGAGGATCTGGAGGAGATCCCGGTGAGCTTCGCGCCGACGGCGAAGTGGTTCAAGCGCTGGACCGAGCTCGCCGTCGAGAACGGGGACCTTCGCGTCGCGGCGCTCACGCCGGGCGGGGCGCCGCAGTGGTCGAAGAAGGTGCTCGGGAAGCAGGCTCGCGCGGGCTCGGAGGTCGCGGAGCGGCTCCTCACCTACCGGGGCGCGGTGAAGCGGCTGGAGTACCTCCGCGCCTGGCTCGACAAGGTCAGCGCTGAGGGGACGATCCACGCGACCTACAACGCGGGGAGCGTGCTCACGGGGCGCCTCTCCTCGTCGGATCCGAACATGCAACAGGTCACGAAGGCGCTCAAGCCCGCGTTCACGCCGTCGCCCGGCTACTACCTCGCGGAGCTCGACTACTCGCAGATCGAGCTGAGGGTCGCCGCCTTCATCTCCCGGTGCGCGCCGATGATCAACGCCTTCAAGCGGGGTGAGGATCTCCACCGGCTGATCGCTGCGAGGATCAACGCGAAGGACCCGGAGGACGTGACGAAGGAGGAGCGTCAGCAGGGGAAGGCGGCGAACTTCGGGCTCCTCTACGGGATGGGCGCGACGGGATTCCGGGACTACGCCGAGGACACCTATGGGGTGCACTTCACTGAGCAGGAGGCGGCGCAGGTGCACGCGGCGTTCTTCGAGATGTGGGAGGGGATCCGGGAGTGGCACGGCCGTGCCGTCGTCCGGGCTCATGAGGAGGGTCAGGTGGTCTCGCCGATCGGCCGTGTGCGGCGTGTCCCGGACGTGTGGGACGGGAACGATCGGGTCGCGGGGGCCGCGGAGCGGCAGGCGATCAACAGCCCGGTGCAGGGGTTCGCGAGCGACATCATGCAGATCGCCGCGGCGTGCATCGAGGGGACGCTCTCGGGGGTCGACCCGGTCCCGGGCGCGCGACTCGTCGGGACGGTGCACGACTCGATCCTCGTCGAGATCGAGGCGTCCCGCTGGGAGGAGGTCGCGGCGGCGTGCAAGGCGGCGATGGAGACGGAGGTCCCGCACGTCCTGGAGAGGATGGGGTGCGAGTTCGACGTCCCGCTGATCGCGGACTGTGAGGTCGGCACCCGCTGGGGGCTGACGGACATAGGCGCGCTGTGACCCTGTAGTACACTGTGAGCACACCAGCCCGAGGTTGGACAGGAGGAACACCCCAAGGAGGAGACATGGAGCAGGACACCACGGTGCGGCCGATCCGCACCCGGAACCGACAGGCGGGCGGAAGCCCGACGCGGACGACCCGTATCGGCGATGCCGTCTGGGAGAAGGCGAAGAAGCGGGCGACCCGTGACGGGGTGAGCATGAGCCAGCTCATGAACACCCTCGTCGAGGGCTACAGCGAGGGGAAGATCGACCTCCCCCGCGTCGAGCTCGTCTACGGCGACCGCTGAGCAGAAACGAAGAACCGCCCCGGCCGGGGAGGGCCGAGGCGGTTCAGTACACCGACGAGGGAGAACGCTGATCGTGGAAGATCGAGAGCAGAATAGCACGCAGACGGCCGTGGAGGCCGTAGCCCAGGGGTATAGCCCCGTCCCGATCCAGGGAGGGAGCAAGCGGCCGTACGGCGGCGGCTGGCAGAACCAGCGCTGGCAGGAGAAGGGCGAGGCGGAGGTGCGGGAGCACTTCGACGCGGCGCGCGAGGCGGGGGCCGGGGACATCGGACTCCTCCTCGGGTCGCCGAGCGGGGGCCTCGTGGACGTGGACTTCGACAGCACCCTCGCGCTCCGGCTGAGGGACATCCTCATCCCGCCGACGGCGATGGAGACGGGTCGCGCGGGCCGGGCGAGGTCGCACAAGTGGTTCGTCGCGGAGCCTACGGACGACCTCCCGAGCACCCGGCAGTACAAGATGCCGGACGGCTCGGTGATCATCGAGCTGAGGAGCACGGGCGCGCAGACGGTCATCCCGCACAGCGTGCATCCGTCCGGGGAGTTCTACCGCTGGGAGGGTGAGCCGTGGGGCGGCGAGGCGGGTCCTCAGCGCGTCGACGGCCGGGTCCTCTCGATCCAGGTCGCGCTCACGGCTATGGCAGCGGTTCTCCTCGACAAGTGGCCGAAGCAGGGCGGTCGGCACGAGGCGTACCTCCACCTCGCGGGCTGGCTCCTTCGGTACGGCGAGGGGGTGCATCCGTATTGGGAGCGGAACCTGAGCGTGCTCGTCTCGGCCCTCGCGGAGGCGACGCACGACGAGGACGGGCCGCAGACTCGCGTCGACGAGGTGGTCGGGACGACCATCCGCCGGATCAACGAGGGCGGCCGCGTGTCCGGCTTCCCGAGCCTCGTCGAGGTCATCGGGCAGGACCACGCGGACGCGCTCAAGCGTCTCCGCTCGGAGGTCGAGTCGCTGAGCGGCTTCGTCCCGGAGACGGTGCATCGGGACGTGGACGTGGATCTGGACTTCACGCCGTCCGAGCCCGCTGAGGACGGCGAGGACGACCTCCCGGACAGTGCGGTCGATGAGGAGCGCGAGAGGGACCCGCTGGAGGAGCGCGTGTCGACGTGGTCCTCGGTCGACCTCGGCCCGTACCTCCGCGGCGAGGTGACTCCGCCGGAGCCGAAGGTGCTTCGTCGGACGGACGGGCAGGCGCTGTTCTACGCGGGGAAGGTGAACAGCCTCTACGGCGCGTCGGAGTCGGCGAAGTCGTGGATCGCGCTCTACGCCGGGGTGCAGGAGATGAAGCTGGGCGAGCGCGTGATGTACCTCGACCTGGAGGATGATCCGGTGAGCACGATCGCCCGGCTCCAGGCTCTCGGGGCGCCGGTCGAGGATCTCAAGATGCTCTTCCGGTACGTTCGTCCGGAGTCTCCGATCGCGCCGATGCAGAGGACCCGCTGGGGGAAGCCGGATGCGACGGATGAGGGGCGCCTCTCGGCGAACGTGTTCAAGGGGCTGATCGACAAGTTCGACCCGACCCTCGTGATCGTCGACGGCATGACGGTCCTCTACGGCCTCCACGGGCTCGACACGAACGACGCGATGGGCACCGACGTGATCACGGGCTGGCTCAAGTCGCTGACGCGCGGGAGCCGGACGACGGTCATCGTCATCGACCACACGACGAAGGGTGGCGGGGCGGACTCCTCGCCGATCGGTTCTCAGCACAAGACGGCGATGATCCAGGGTGCCTCGCTGAGGGCGGATCCGATCGACCGGCCGATGCCGGGGGCGCTCGGGATGGTCCGGCTGATCGTGAAGAAGGATCGGCCGGGCGCGGTCCGGGCGGCGTCGACGCGGGACAAGGAGCAGATCGCCGCGGACGTGATGATCGACAGCCGGACGGAGGGGCGGACCTCGATCACGGTCGAGTCGCCGAACGGGTCGCTCGTCGTCGTCGGGTCGACGGACGCGCAGGAGCAGAAGCTCGTGAACCTCGCGGAGGCTGAGGCGGCGCGGGAGAGCGTGATCGACCTGTTCGGCGGTGACCTCGCTGCGAGGCTGACGACGAGGCAGGTCAGGCAGGAGCTCGGTCTCAAGCCGGATGTCGTCTATGACGTGTGGCGCCTGCTGGAGATGGAGGGCGTCGTGATCCGTGAGGGTGAGCGGCGATGGACGAAGTTCCGGCTGAACGACAAGCTGTGACCCAGCTCGCAGGGTGACGACTTGACCTAGTGTGCTCAGACTGTGCTACAGTGTGAACACACCGACCGAGAGACACCCGAGGAGTCCACGATGAACGCCACCGCCCCCGCCGCCACCCCCGCCGAGCTCGCCCTCACCGAGATGTTCGAGGCGTCCGCCCGCATGTTCGAGGCCCGCGAGGCTGAGGGCACCGCCACCGAGTACGCCGAGGCGCTCCGCGCCCGGGACGAGCTCGCGAAGGCCGAGCAGGACTACGCCGAGGCGCTCGCCGCCTTCGCGTCCACCCCCGCCTGATCACCCCACCGGCCGGGGCAAACCCCCCCCCCCCCCAA
>Ga0308157_10001246_pt1 | contig 56230 bp, 76 predicted proteins | sample PhyBR1_FD_201035 | JGI IMG/M metagenome (GOLD analysis project Ga0308157, IMG submission 201035) | Phyllosphere microbial communities from UC Gill Tract Community Farm, Albany, California, United States - DLSLB.R1 | ecosystem: Host-associated > Plants > Phyllosphere > Unclassified | place: USA...
TCCGGATACGCGAAAAGGCCCCGCTATGCGGAGCCTTTTCTCTGGAGGGGATGACGGGAATCGAACCCGCGTAATCAGTTTGGAAGACTGAGGCTTTACCATTAAGGTAGCCTGCTTTATCCCCCGAAACTCCCTCCTGACTTGAATGAACACAACAACAATGTACTGAATATTGTCAGGTGAATTGACACTATCCCTCTCCTCGCATAATTTTCCCGAGTTTCTTTATGGACTTCTTCTTATGAGTTTCACCAATATGTTGGTAAACGTCTTGAGTAGTTTTCGTATTTGAATGCCCCAGAATTTCGGACACAACCTTCAGGTCTTCGCCGTTGTCCAGGAGCAGCGTGGTGAACATGTGACGCAGTCCGTGGACTGTGTAATGACCCTCCGTAATCCCGACTCGGACACACGCAGCACTCCACCAGCGGTGGACTGCGGAGAACCCGATCGGCGACGAGGTCCTATCCGATGCGAATACGTATCCAGTGGCAGGCTTGCCAGCTTTGATCCACGCATCACGCAGAGGCTTGTAAACCTCTTCGAGCATCGGAACATCTCTGAGTTGCATCATCTTCACGCGCCCCTCTTCGACTCGATGGCCCTTGGATTCGGGCGTGGCGATACGGCGGACACTTAGGATCTCGTCGACCCAGTTGATGTCTTCCCACCTGAGTGCCGTGGCTTCGCCGCGGCGAAGGCCGGTATAGCCGAGCACTGTCCAAAGAAGTTTGCGTAGCGGGACGGTCTCGGCTTCCAGGATCTTCACAAAGTCGTCAGCTTTCACTGGCCGCCTTGCCTCGCCTCGTGTCGGTAGCTTGACCGGCACGCCAGCAAGTGGGTTTCGTTCAATGATCTTGACGTCGGGCCTCGCGGCCCACCGAAGGGCGGCCTTTGTCATGTCGGACACCCTCTTGGCCGTTGAGTAACCGCCCTGAAGCTTAGAGAAGTAGGTCTCCAGCAGGATGGCGGAAACATGGTCGACCGGAGCGTCAAGATTTGGCTTGATGTGCACACTGAGCGTCGACTTATAGGCCACGAGAGTTGACCCGCGCTTATCCTTGCCTGTCACATCAATCCAAAGCTCTATCAGGGTGGGAAGTTTCATCCGCTCCTGCCTCAGGAGCGACTCCGCATTGCTTGCAGCCTCAATCTTGTCTCTCCACTCAGCCGCGGCAGCTCGGGAGGCGAAGCCTCCCTTGAACTGTCTCCCGTAACCAGGGATGGACAGTCGCACGTCGTATCGAACACCACCCTTGGTAGTTCTTTCGTGAATATTCCGAGCCAGATCCATCAAGTGTTCCCTTCTTGTCAAGTTGATACGTTACACTAGACTACTATGGAGAACCTTGACATTGAACCATGGGTCGGAGTGCCTGCGGTTGCAAAGCACTTGAACATGACGATTGAATGGGTGCGAGCAAGAGCCGCGGTCATTCCTCACGTCAGAGCAGGGCGACAGTACCGCTTCCGCCTCACTGAGGTGGATGTGTGGTTCCAAAGATTTAGAGAAGGAGATTCGCTAGATGCGATCATGCGTAGTCTGCGGTAGCAACGACGCGGTGCCGTGGACAATCATCCACAAGACCGAAACGTCGGTAGTAGTGCTCTGCGAGGAGCACTCCGAGCCAATCAAGAAGCTGGTTGATCTGTCACTGGAGAACCAGCCGGTGGAATCCATGCCGAGGGTGGTTCGCAAGAACCGCAAGAAGCTCAAGCCCCTCGACTGGACTCCCCCAAACTAATCCAATAGATGATCTGGCTGGCCAGGGCCGTTGGCCCATGGCCCACCCTTGGCGTAAAGCTCGCGGCCAACATCACCCATAACCCCTCGGAAGTTCGACCCAATAGCCACGGCAGTGATCCTGTCGTGGCTAGTTTTCTTTAGGTCGATCACTGGACCGTCGGACTTGACGTCCTTCAGCTTGGCCAGTACCTCAGTCAGGAAGGTCATGCGCCCAGCGCCCTTGTCGACCTCGGTCTTGATCTTCTGATCAATGAAGTCCCAGCACGCGTCGAACGTGCCGTCGAGGTCAGCATCAGTCAGCTCAGCCAACGTGCCCTTTTGATTCGAGATCAACAGGTTCACATACTTCTGAGTTGGTTGGCCAAGGTCGTCGACAGAGTCAATGAGCATCGGCTCGTCACTTATGACGACAGTCACAGTGTCATCTTTGGTCGGGTTGCCATTCGCGCCGGTGCCCGCCTTGCTGAGGATGCCCTTGAGCGCCTCGACATTCTCTCGCGAGATGCTCACGGAAGCGTATTCCCCCGTCTTGGCGGTGCCAACTGGAACTCGACTTCGGCCAGCCAGGTACCGGCCCATCCCGTAGGTATAGAAGGCCGGGTCGGGCGTCTCGTCGTAGGCCAGCAGCACTGTAGGGCAGGGCTTCGGGTCACTGGCCTTACCCTTGCCCATAATGAATGCGTTCATCAACCCATCAGCCAGCTGCCTCGGGTGAACCATGACATCGATCTTTGCCATGACTACACCGGCGCCAGCTGCATTCGACGAAGCTTCGCTTCGGCGACATGCAATCGGTTGAAAATGTAGTGCGCGAAGTTGGGTCCCAGGCTTCGGTCGAGTGTCGGATCAGCTTTTGCGTTCACCTTCCACACGATCTCGTGCCCGCCCCACTTCGTCTGCCGATACTCCATCAGGCCACAACCCTCGGGCAATTCCGACGGCTTGATCATGCCTTCAGGTGCAACGTAAGCGAACTTGTCTGCGAAGCGACGCCAGGGCGCCCGCTTCTCGTCGGTCTCGGACAGGAAGTCCGAGCGAGTCACCTTGATCTCCAGGGCGATTCGCTCACGCTTTATCTTTGCGGAGTTGCTGTTCTTGTGACTGATCAGCAGCATGTCAATGCGTCGCCGCGTCGGCGAGGCAGACCTGCGAGCAGCGAGGTAGCGTTTCTGTGACTCGGACTTGGCCCAGACGGGCAGCTTGTCATTGTCCGCGATCAGCTGTTCGAGCAGGTCCTCGTCGTCAATCGTGACCTCACGAAGCACGATCCAGTGGCCTTGCGATTCGTATTTCTTGAACAAGGCCTCTTCAATTTGCTTAGCGGTGACTTTCATCGGTAATCAACACCATCCAGCAGGCCTGCGATCAGATTACCGAGCCATCGGCGGAAGCCTCGGCTCGATACTCGTGGCATTGGGCGATACATTCGCAAAGGCAGCTCCTCACTGCTCGGTGGATAGTTCAAGTGGGCGGCGGGGCTTCGAGCCCGCCGAGGTGGATCACATCCAACCGCCCTGCTGGTTATTTTGCAGTCAGCGCTGCGTACTCGGCATCAGCCTCGATCTCAAGTAGCCCTTCAAGTCGCTCCCGACTAATGGCGACATGGGTCGAGGGGTTGAATGACTCTCGTGTAATGGCGCGACTGTGGATCGCTGCCATATCCTCCGACCCAAGCTGGCCGTGGTCGATGTAGTCACCCACCTCGTCATCCTCAGAGATGCTCATGTAGTCGATACTCTCGATTGCTGCGTCGGCGAAGTCTGCGGCTTGCGCCTCAATGATCTGCTCACGCTCGGTCAAGTTACTCGCCCTTCTTGGTGTCGACGTTCAGTAGTGGGGTTGACTTGCCGTCAGTGATGATCAGGTTGCCCTTCTCGCCGACCTGCTTCAGCATGTCGATGCGACGCTGCTCGAGCACTCGGTTGGTGAGTGACTTTTCGAGCAACTTGTTGGCATCGGATTCCGCCTTGGCTTCGACCAGCTTCTGCTTGGCCTTCTCCTCAGCGGTTACGGTTGCAGCCTTCGCCTCTTCGGCTCGGGTCTGTTCAGCGGTCAGGTTCTCGAGGCGCTCGGTGATCGAGGCCGGGTAGCCTGGCTTACCCAGGACCACCTGAACTCCGGTCACACCCCAGTCAGCCCAGCGCTTCTCCAGGCCAGTCAGCATCGCAGAGGATACCTCGCCAGGCTTGGTCATCATCTCGACGTTCGAGAAGCCGGGGGTTACGGAACGGAGGACCGCAGCGACGTCCTTGGCCACTAGCTCAGCCTCGAACTTCTCCTGCTTCTTGTACTCCTTGTAGATGGAGTCAACGGACTGCGGGTTCAGGCTGTAGGTCAGGCTGACATCGATCGTTCCTGACGTGCCGTTCTTGTCCGAGAAGGTCAGCTGCTCGTAGTTGATCTGGTTATTGCGGACATCGAATGGAATCGCCTTGACCCAGGGTGCCTTCATCGACATGCCTGGAGTCGAATCAACCTCAGTTACCTTGCCTGTGAAGGATCGAAGCACGTTCGACTCACCTTCATCCTGCTTGTACGAGGCCGACCAGAAGAACGCGCCAACTGCGAGCAGCAGGGCAAGGGCACCGGCGCCGATCGGAACGCCGAGCGGGATCTGATCGTAATTAGGGTGCGACTCGTTGCGCTTGCGCACAGCCGAGGTTGCCAACAGTGCCCCAACTCCAACGAGTGCAAGGACGATGGCAACAATGAATAGGAACAAGTGAACTCCTTCTTGGTGGGTATAAAACAGGGAGGGGCGTCGCCCCTCCCGTTGGTACTGCTATCTACGACCAGACAAGCGGCTTGTCTTTCGGCTCGGCCTGCATGTCGTAGATTGATTCGTCGTCAGGCAGCTCGGTCCACTCGAGATCCGAAACGTAGACGGTAGAGATGACCTGGTGTTCGACCCAAAGGGTCTGCTGTCGAGCGCGAGCCGACTGAAGGGATGTGAACTTACCGCCACCTCGTGATCGGTACTTCGACATATCCCTGCCGTCCGGGTTGTGCATCGACAGCCAGTACAATCGAGGCGGCTTAGGTTGTGGCATCGCCAGCCTCCAGCGCCACCCACTCGCCGGTCATGACCTCGATGCGCGAGGACTCGATGCGACTCCACCAATCGCGGTCCGGCGCTGGCCAGGGCTTGTTGCGATTGAGCATCGACTTGGCGACACCAATCGTTGCGTAGGGGCCGAGGAACTCGTACCACTTGCGACCGTTTGAGCTCTCATGGTTGACGACGACACGGTAATAGGTGTTGCCTGCTGCTGAGCTACGCGCCATCGGATGCGAACTCCTTCTCGCTTGTGGTAGCGACGGCCTCGCCGTCGCGCACTGGCCAACCAGGAACTACGTTGACCTTCAGGCCCTCGGATTCCCAAAGCTTGATAACGTGCGGGTTGTCGTCCCACGTCTCGATGATTTCGTAGTGCTCACGCAATCCGTTGAGCATGTCGCGCTTCACTTCGATGTCGACACGGAAGTCGTTGTCCGCACGGTGCAGCTGGTGCTCCGGGAAGACTCCATGGTTGGTCAGCCACCACTTGGTGAGCTGTCGGAAGCGTTCGGATCGGCCAGTGGCTACGATGCAGACAAGACCTTCGGCCTTGGCCTTGCGGAATGCCTCGACCACATGATCGTGGGCCGGGCAGTTGATTGACTCCTTGTGGAAGCGGTCGAACTGACGCTTGCCACTGAAGTTAGGGTCGGTGCGGTCGACGAAGTGGCGGATGGAACTGACGTCCACCAATGTGCCATCGACGTCGAAGATTACAGCCTTAGGCTTGTTCACTTGGGTTCTCCTCGGTGATGAAGACTTCAGTCCACTCGACATCGTCGAACGTGTCGTCGCCGTAGCCCATTGCGTAGAATCCAACAGGAAACCACAGCTTGCTGACAATCCCGCTGCCAGTTGGGCGACGAGCAAAGAGAAGGCACTCTTCGACAGTGTCCGGCAGCGCCTTGTTGATTCGAATCAGTGACCCCGGCTCGGCTGGCAGTGGCTTCTTTGGCCGGTGAAGCAGCAGGCAGGCTTCGTCGGAGTGTGCCACTGGGAAGCCGTCACTCGATTCCCATGCGCCAAGACTGGAGGCGTACCCCAAGCGAGCATTCTTACTGGCAATGCCCACGATAAGTCGCCCCCGCTCGTAGGATGCCACAGTGTCACCCGCGCGGATGTCTTCGAAGTCGATGGACTTTGCATCAGGGAAGAGGGTGCTCAATTCAGCGGGAATGGTTGCGGTCATGATGTCGTCTCCTTGGTTACGCGGTTGCCAGTGCGAGCGGGGTTACCGCGGTCATGGTGCGCTGGGTGGATGGGCTGTCATCAATGGCGTCAGCAATGTCGTGTACTGCGTCGGAGATCCCCTTGCCCATGGCCAGCGACTTTTTCGCGGTCGACAACAACTCGGTCACGATCTCCTGAATGGTCAATGACCGTGCGATGCGGCTGTTGTAATCGCTGCTGCGAGACAGGCCGATGGACTGGCTCGATGGGATGGCGACCGAGGTGCCGCCGCGCAGGTGGACGGTGGTCAGGCCATCCCCATGGTCAATGACATAGGTCTCGATGGTTCCAACCAACAGGCCATCGTCGGTGTCGATGCTGACGATGGAGTCAACGTTGCGCGGGTCAAGATTGCCAGCCAGGATGGTCAAGTTTGGTGCGGGGTTCTTCATGCTTGGTCTTTCTGAGATGGGGCCTTCCAGCCCTGTTCGATAAGTAGTGTTGCTAGGTGTGCGGAAAACTCGAAGTGATCCGTGATGCCGAGCTGTGACGACAGCTCGGGGGTAATTGCCATGTTGCCCACCAATTCCATGGTGTCGATCAACACGGCTTTCATGGCTGCCATTAAACGAGAGTGGCCTCGAGGTCCTTGACCTCGGCCTCAAATCGGGCGATGTGGTCCTTGGCTCGGTTGACGCGCTGCTGCATCTGAATTGCCTTAGCCCGAAGCACCGGCTCGTCAGTCAGATTGCCGTTGGCTGCGTACTTTGCACCGAGAGCGGCCATTACATTGTCGCGCTCTGGAATCAGCTTTCGAAGCTTCGCTTCACCATCACAGATACTGCCCTTGGTGCGGGAGATCTGGCGCTTGATGGCAGCCTCGGACTTGAGCTGCTCGTTAATCTGCCCTTCGGCCCTGGTGTAGAAGGTGATCTCGTGGTCAACGCGAGCCACAAGCCATTCGGTAGGGGTGATGCCTGGGTTATTCGGGCGAAGGCTTCGAAGGGTGACAACCTCGCCGACGACTAGACCTCGTGCAGTGCGGGCAACGACATGGTAGCCCTCGCCCAGTGCGCCGAGGTGCACTGGGACGTTGAACCAGTAGGTCTGGGGTGCGGAGTTGGTGCCATCAGGGTTGATGAAGCGAACCTCGGCAATATGCCCATTCCGTGGGCCCTTGCTCAGCTTGGCGTGCAGCAATTCCTGACGCTTGTTCAGATTGGTCATTCTGAAACTCGTTTCTATACGTGACAAGGCCGCGCTGGCCGATGTTGCGATCGGTTGCCTATCGGAGGTGGCTGGCCAGCGCGGCCTTGAAGATTTGGGTAGTGTTACCCGAGGTGCAACAAGGTGATGCCCTGCGGGATGATGGTGATTCGGTTGAAAACTAGTCGAGCTATCGTGCGATTGGACATCGGTTCCTCATTCCAGTTCCTTCGTTCAGCTTGAGTGGGCGGTAGCCCACCTCCTGGTTAGATCCCACGGAAGTAATACCCCTTGTGCTCGTACCACTCGCCAGCAATGCGAGCTTCCTTGACGATCTTGTCGATGAACATGTTGTAGTAGGGCTGCGCCCACTCGGGCAGCTCGGACTCGTCGAACGCATCGGCATAGTAGAACCAGATGGACTCTTCCATGTCGCCGATGTAGGCTTCGGTGGCCTGCTCGACAGCCTCGTCGATGTCGCCATTTTGATTGTCGATCCATGCGGCCAGCGCACCGGCTGGGATCGTCAGATCCTCTAGCATCTCGGCGTAATATCTGGCGTCCATCGGTGACATCTCACCGCTCACTGGTGAGTTCTCCGTTTCGAAGCACCACAGTTCCTCGTGTGGAGGGAAGCTGGCGCGGTGCTTTACATGGGTTAGGAAGTCGTCCATCTCGGTAGGCGCATCGTCCGCATCGAACCATTCACCCACCGAGCGGCCTTCGTTATAGCAGGCGAGGCAGCCCACCCAAACGCGGAACGTTTCGTCACTCACCATGCGTCTTCCATCATGTCGTGGCTGGCGATGGTGCCGTTGAGGCAGTCGGACAGCAGGTCTGACTCAGGGTCAGCGCCATAGTCTGGCGAGTCGACGCTCACCGATGGCTGGTGTAGCTGCTCGCAAATCAGAATGTCGCGCTCGAACTCGAAGGTGGTGCCGAAGTTTTCAGCAGAACCAATCAGCTCCGCTCGTGTGTCAGTAATGACTCGACGCATGTCGCTGGACGTCAGTGCCATGGCAACCTCGTCGATCGAGTGATCGGTGTTGCCCATGTCGTCAGGTGCCTTGATGCAGGCGGTCAGGCTCAGCGCCACCAATGGCACAGCCATGCAGGATACAAACTTCTTCTTCATTCCATTTCTCATTTCATTTATCGGAGTGCCAGCTCCGGGTTGGTTAGAGTTCTTCGGCCATGTCTTCGGTGAACCATTCACCGCTGGCCCTGAGGGCTTCGGCGAAGTCGAGCCCTCCCACCTGCGCAGTGTGCCGCAGGTAGTTCAGCAGGTACGTCAGCTGAACCTGCCCGACGAATCCGATATTGTCGACGTTCTCGTCAGCCAAAGCGGACCAGTTCTCCGTCCCACCGTTGGGGTTGGAGGCTCGCATGGCGCCCAGTCCGCGAAGTGCCAGATGGCGGTTGTCTGCCGTGGGCATGGCCTACTTCTCTTCTCTCTCGATCTCACGCCACAGCTCTGCACGCCGTGTTCGCAGGTACTGCTCTCGGTCTCGCAATTCATCGAGCTCCAGGTCAACGCGCTTCTCTTCGGCGACCGCCTTGAGATGCTCTTCCTTGAGGGCTCGGTACTCGGCCAGCAAGTCGCGCTTAGGAGGCATCATTCAGCCCCAGTTCGCGCAGGGAACCCGCGACGTGGGCTTCAATGGTTGCCCATTCGGCTTCCGTGATGTCCATGTCCAGGTTCTCCCAGAGATCTTCCGCCACCCCTACGGGATTGCAAACACGCTCGGGGATGAACTCCAGCAGATCCTCGGGAGACCAAATGGTCGCGGGTACCGACAGCGCAGATCGCGCCATGCTCATGATGCTCACCCTCTCCTGCGGCCTCAGCTCCTTGGCATCCGGCGATTGCAGGAGGTCTCTGACTTCATTGAAGATGCGTACATATGAGGCGTTCACTTGGTCATTCCGTTCTGCTGCTCGTGCCACTCTTGGATTGCGATGTAGCGCAGGCCCTCGGCCATTGCTTCGCGCTTGATGCGGTGCCAGCCGCGAGGTGCGCCGTCGATCAGCAGTTGCCACGGGCCAGCCACCCATGAGGCTGGCTTCTTGGCGTGCTTGACGATCTCAATGCGATCACTCGACTCGGGGATCTCGATGTCAGCAGGTGCTACCGTGCTGTATTCAGCTTCAAGCTCCGAGATGCCAGCACCCAGACTCATGGTCACTCGGTTCCATCCCGAGTCGCTGTCACCCTTGTAGATCATGGGCGACTTGCTGAACTCGCTGATCACGCGCTGGCCAACTAGATCACTCGGCGTCATCGGATTCACCTTCCTCGATGTCTGCGCAGTCTCCGCAGCGTCCGTCATACCCCTCAAGATCCGCGATGAACTCACCGCAGTCGGAGCAGTATTCCGCGTCACCGTAGCGGATGGCCTCCAGCTGCTCGGCGGTTACCTCAATGATCGGCGCGGTCTCGAGGTGGTAGTCCTTGGCGACGTCCTCCAGTGAGTCGTACCAGTACATACCTTCGCCGTCGGCGGTGTCGCCGTAGCTGTCGGTGCGCACGCCGTACTTGTCTACGATTGCGTAGATCGCGCCGGGCATAAGTTCTCTGCGCCCCCGGCGCAACAATTCCTGGTCGGTCATGTCAATTCCATTTCTCTTGATTGAGTCAGGGCATATACCCATTGCCAGGCACGGCATCAAGCCGTGCCCAGTCATCGGTCTAAGCTCTCTTGTTCGCGGTCTCTACCGCCTCGGCCCATGAGTCGCCAATGTCTTGTCGGCGTTGCACCCAGACAAGCCAGTTGGCTTCTTCGCGAGAGTGTGGGATGGCGTATGCGTCAATCAGCTGGAAAACCGTAGTGCCGCAACTCCCGCCATTGCTTTCCCACTCGGCCACGCTGCCCATGTCGAAGTCCAGCCGAGCCAGTGCCTGTCCCACGATGCACCCCTCACCGGTGCGGTTCCCGATCTCGACGCCAACATATGAGCAGTCCAGGCCCGCGCCCTCTTGGTACGTGTAGTGGAAGTCAGGTCGCTCGCTGGCGATAGCTCGAACCTCGCGGATCAAGTCGCTTGCAGTGATTAGGTTACTCATTCTTCAATTCCGTTCTGCTTGATAAAGTTGTTGACTTGATTGAGTGCGTCTTGCAGGAAGTCACGCACATCCAGCGGGCTGTCCATGCAGAGCATGTCGGTGCCATCGTGCTCGATGACCAGAGTCCCGCCGTCCTCAGATTTGTTGCCGTCGGGCAGCTCGGTGCCCTCGGTTAGCATGTAGACGTCGGCGACGAACGGGTTGACCCAGCTCACGCGCTTGCTCATGCCATCACCATCGACTTAGGTGCAGGGCCAAACCGCACGGCGCGACGTGGCCCCAGGGTCATCGACCGCACCGCTCCGGTGCGGATGCCGCGAGTCATCAGCCTGATTAGCGGGCCAGTGGTTGACGCCACTTCCTCAGCTTTCTCGACGATCCAAGATCCGCTGGTCAGGTGCAGTGCCATGCCTGGCACGATGTCGCTCGCTTCGATTCGCTTGCTCATTACTCGGCCTCATTCTTGGCAGGTGCTAGGCGATCGGGCGCTGACTCGATCCATGCGGCGGACACCTGGTTTACGAACTGCTCGTACTCGTGGATCTCGGGGCGGACGATCAGATGCAGGTCGTCAGACCCGAAGGCTTCGACGGCACGGTCGCGCCATGCTTTCCACTCGTCAAGCTCGATGTCGTCGGCCTCAGGGCAGGTGCCCAGCTCGTAGGTGATGCGCTCGTTGACCATGCGCTCAAAAGTGTTGGGGTCAATGGTGACGGTGGAGTGCTCAGTCCGGATGTCGTATTCCATCTCGGTCATGTCGCTGTAGAACTGATCCCAGTCCAGTCGGTCAGCTAGATACATGTGAACACCTAGCCAGATCAGAGTGCCGAGCCGACGCTCGTCGTACAGCGCACCAGTCACGAAGCTGATGAAGCCGGAGCGAGATTTGAAATGCATATCCGCATAAGCTTCTAGCGCTGGAATCACACTGCCGTGCTCGAGCTTGATCCATGCAACCAGCTGGTCAAGATCCACGCTGATGTCAGTGTTGAAGCTGTCGGTTTCGAAGTTGTAGTAGCGCGGCGAGTAGACGCTGTTCACCGAGTCGCTGAACTCAACCATGTCGCCATTCATCTGCCCTTGCACCGCTTTCAGTGCGGCTTCAGAGTAGGCGCGGAGCATGTCGATGAAGTCCGTGACCTCGACGTCGATGTCTTCACGGTTCAGCTCATAGTGCTCAGCTTCGCTCTCGGTGAGCTGTTCGATGCACCAGTCGCCGTTGAATGTTTGGTAGGTGTCTACGGTGATCACCGGCAGGAGGTTTGAGTCGATCGCAAGCTTCACGATACGATTGCCCTGCTCGCTGACCGAGTATTCCAACTCGTCGTTACGCCACATTTTTCATTCCATTTCTGAGGTGTGACGCCGGAGAATACCGACGTCTGGAGTAGAGAGCAGGCCATGCCAGTGGCCTGCTCTCATTGCTATGCTTTGCGGATAGGCGGCATTCCAGTGCCGTCATTGCTGACCGCATAGATCCGCGAGTAGTCATGTTGATGGAACAGGTGATACTCAGACTTGATTGCCTTGACCTGCCCTTCAAGCTCGGGGTGATTCGTGATCACTCCATAGACCCGCAGGTTGCCGTACCCGCCATAGTTGGCAAGGATTAGCAGGGCGTCAGCTTCATTGATGTCGGTCTCAGTCATTGCGATTCCATTTCCCGGTAGGCGATCCATCCATGCCGGTCACGGTGCGCCAGCACCGTGACCAACAAAGTCAGACAGTCTAGGGTCGGTTGGATAACAAGGTGCTCACGTTAGATTTCCCTCCACTCGGTGACCTCAGTCTTACGCTTGACCAGGCCGCTGCACGGGTAGATCATGATCGGCCAGCAGGGGTTCATGTCCTCGTCAGGGTCGTAGTCATTCATGAAGTCCGCGTTGTATTCGTTGAAGATTTCCTGGGGACTCGACACCTCTTCGATCCAGCCCTCCTCAAAGAATGGATGGCTCTTGTACTTAGCTAGGTGCTGGCACGTAGGGCTGTGAACCTCAACCGAGTTGCCGGTGTGCAGGTTGTCAGTGTTCAGGGTGTAGACGGTTGCCATGATCAGTACCCCACCTCGATAAAGTCGATCGCACCGATGACGCAAGCGTCACGGAGGTCGGGGTCGATTGCACCGCACCCGGCGATGCTCCCCAGCAAGTCGTCAGCCATGAGCGTGCCGTCAGCAAACAGGGTGTAGGTGCCACCTAACAACTCGGCTAGGTGAATCAGAAGCTCGTACATATCAATTCCATTTCATTCAGCTAGAGCAGAGTGCCCGCTCAACGAGTCGCCGGGTATGCCAGTACCCGGCGAGACGTTCAACGTAGATACACTCAGTTACTGCGACGCTGCAATAAGGTTGATCGCGGTAGGCACGCCGTCAGGCGTGCCCAGTTCGCCGGGTCGGTGAGTACTCGCCACCACTTGGGCCACATGCTCGCCGGGGCAATCAGAATCCAGATCATGTACCCCATACCGACGGTCGCCAGCAAGGACATTCCGTTGTAAATCATTAGATGGACACAACCTCCTCGTGCTGAATGCCATAGATAGCCAGCTCACCGCGTTGACGTCCAAGCTGCTCGGCCAAGATCCGGCCCTGCACGATGTCAATCGCGTCAATGCAGACCATGTCTGGGTATTCGTCGTCGATCCAGAATCCAACCCCGGCCCATTCGTTGTGCAGGCCAAGGCGGTGATGTGCCACGTAGTCGATGGCCATCTGCACGGCCTCAAAGTCGAACTCGTCCACCTTGACGAAGAGTGATGCGATCGACTCCTCGTACTTATTCAATGCACCGCCCACGGCGTACACGTCACCATCACGCTCGGTCACTTCGACGAGCCCGTGAGGTAACAAGTAGTAGCTACCGCCCTTGTTATCCAAGACAGACTGTGCAATTTCAGCGTTGCTCTTATTCATGATTCATTCCATTTCAGATTGGGTCAAGGGACTACGTCCACTTGACAACTTGTTGAAAAAAATAGGCAGATACCTACACTCCCGGCAACGGCCCTGCCGTTGCCAGTGGTGCGAATACCTCGCACCTCATTATCACCAACGACTAAACGCCGTTGCCTGACTATCAGGATTTAGTGCCCCCGTAACCCTAGCGAACTAGGCAAGCTTCCCCGTGTTTCACTCACGGATCGTCAAGTCAGGGCACCGCGCAAACTGTGCTAGTTGGGGCGAATGAGTGCCACGCCCCAAGTAATCGTATTGCGTCTTATCTATCTCTATTTAGTTCTCAAGTATCAAATAGCTGATGCTTTTCCCACCGGCTAGGTTGCTTCACTCGTGAGAGTGACCCCGTTCTTATGCCAGCGAGTCCGCACACCGCCCGTTCGGGACAAGCCCCGTTCGTTGCTACTAACTCTATCGGATCACGTTCAACTTGTCAAGTCGTCGGTTTGTTGTACTTGATTAGGCACGCCTAACCGTTCCACTCGCACCGATACCCAATAGCTCACGCATAACGGTATTGCTATTAGATATTGACCGGATGTTAGGCCTATGGCCTATGTATCCCGTGATCCTTATTGAGTTCTCAAACAACTGTCTGCGCGGTGACCGCCCGCCGGTAACCCGGTGGCTTGCCTGCCGTGCTGATGGATCCATAGTAGGCAGAACTGTTTTGAGATGTCAAGTCGGACGTTGAAGATTTTTTCTTTCATGGGGAATAGAGAGACGCGCGATACGTGAATAGCATGACGTATGACTTGACGCAATAGATTGAACGCGTGATCTGTCTCTCAAAAGATTCTTTACTCGACGCGTAGCGTCGATGGGATTGATCCGGCCCGCGGATTCATGGCGCATGACGTGCCTGCATTCGATCTGAGCGGCTTTCAGGCGTTCGGTGGCATAGTTGCCCACTTGACCCAGACTAGGCCGTTAGGCGGGCGCCTGTCGCGTTCTAGCCGGTGCAACTTGACAAGGATATGCCATAGGCGTCCAACTTGACGCACTCCCCCGCACTCTCGTACTCTCACGCGCCCACACACACGCACACCCACGGGGGCGCACCCACGCGCGAGGCGGGAAAGCCCGGAGTGTGATAGCAGATTTTCTTGCGGACGATTCCAGGGTTTTTCCGAGACGTGTTTCCTGGCTGGTGGGAAGCCGCTAGTTCCCAATGGCCTCGCGGCCTCGGGCCGCGTCAAGCCGACACACCGAAGCGGGGTGAATCATGGGGTGTTTGTTGAATCGCATCCCGTCGGGACTCTATCCTATGATCGAGCCATGTACAGAAAACTCTCAGCATTCGCACTTGTAACCATCGGGCTCTCCCTTACCGCCTGCTCCTCGGCTGAGCCGATCCAGCCTGCCGTGAGCACCACCCCCAGCGAAGAGGTTGCCGTGGTGGACACGGCCAACGCCGACTCCGAAGCGGCTGCGATGAACCGAGCCACGTACTCGATTCGCCAGGATCTCCAGCAGGCACTCGTCGATTACGACGACGACCGCTGCACCTGGACGACAGACGGGTACGTAACCGGATCGGACCGAGCTCTCCGCTGCTCCACCTACTTCTTTACCATTCCAACCAACGCGAAGACCATGGGGCTTCAACTCACGAGCGCAACAGAGGATGGGGTCCCTGCCGGTTACGAGGACATGGTCGAAGACACCTTCGCGGCACTGGACGGGCTGGCTGCGTTTGATGGGGTTGACGACGATGACACTGGATTCCGAATGGCCAAGCGTGAGGCCGAGTCGGCACTCAGCGTCTGGGAAACCTTGGGCTAAGAGTCGGTGATTAGGCTCACAGTGAACCACTGTGCAGTTCCTGGAAATGTAACAGTCTTATATCTATGGAGGGGGTAAGGGGGTGGTTGTTGGTTACTAGCTAACAAGCACACCGGCTCCCCTGGTTACGAAGGGGGCGTCAGCCCCCTTCGAGAAACACAGAAGCTCACCAGCTAGTTAGCTTCTACCATTCCACTCTTATTACCAGGTCACTTATTCACTGAGGCCATCTGGTTACGAGGGGGCTCCGCCCCCTCGACAAGCACTACTAATAATCTTCAGGGCACTGGCACCGTAATGGCGCTGGTGTCCTTTTGCTTTGGTGGGGCACGGACTTCGTCCGTCCCCTCAATGGCGCCAGGGTTACTACTCCTGGCACGGGCCATCATCCCTGTGGGTGGTGATGGTAGGCACTGGTTGAGCTGGCCCTTCTGGCCGTCTCCTCCTTCCGGCACAGGCAATGTGCTCCCAGTGCCTCAAGCGCGGGTAGCTCGATGGAATGAGCATCGGTCTCCAAAACCGTCATTCGCAGGTTCGAGTCCTGCCCCGCGTGCATCATTCAGGGCGGGGTCGTTAGGCCACCGCCCTGGAGGTCCCAATCATCTCCATGGTTGTTCTAAGCCAGCCGTGGACCGGCGGCCCTACGGGGCCGCTTTTGTTTTCCCTCGGGTCGGACGCAAGCGCCGCCGAGGTTGATTTGCTGAAGGAGCAACCATCTCTGTAATTCTCTATTCCCAGCCAGACTGCCAACCCTGTCGCCTCATTAGCGGGAAGTTCATCGGCGCCGGTGTAGCCCATGAGGTTATCGACATCTCCCTGCCGGAGAATGCCGAACTTCTCGAGCACTTCAAGGGACGAGGCCTCGCCTCGACCCCCATCATCACTGACGGCGGGGACATTGAGTTCGCTGGCTTCCTGCCCGCCAAGATCCAGGAGGTCATTGACCGCTATGGCAAATGAGTCACAGCTCGCCACGTCCGCAGCCATCATTCACAGCCGCGATCCTCGCAGGAAGACGCTGCTTATCAATGGCAAGGAGTTCCCTTATCAGTTCTCGCTTGAGCCAATCACGGTCAAAGAGTCCGGCAGCGGCCTTCGGTTTCTGACCATCACCATCCCGGTTGATGGTCCAGTCAGCCTCTACGACCAAGAAGCTCTGAGCTAGTTGGCGTGGGGTACTCACCGGACCGACCGGAGAGAGACCCTTCCACCAGACTGGCCCGCACGGCGGGCCAAGACCTTTGCACGCGATGGTTACCAGTGCGTCCATGTCCGTGAAGATACCGGGCTTCGATGCGCTGAGACCACGAACCTTGAGTGCGATCACATCTCTGATCGCGGCGATCACTCGCTGGACAACTTACGCACACTGTGCCGTTACCACCACGCAAAGCGTTCTGGCGGACAGGGAGGGGTGGCTGCCGCCACCCGTAAACGCAAGAAGTTTTCCAGACCGACGGAGGAGATTCCGCTCCCCTCCGTCATTCGTTTGCCGCCGTGGATGAAGGAGGTGTGATGGCGAACAAGATTCAGAAACGCTCCGACGAGAAAGTCGGTCACTATAAGCCGGTTAGTGGCGACGCTCGCCCAGGTCTTCTCAGGCCGGTCCGGCGCCCGAATGCTGACCGAAAGAAGTGGCACCCCCGTGCCACTGCCTGGTACGACTCGCTGTCCACCTCGGGGCAATCCGACTACTTCCAGGACTCCGACTGGGCGCAGGCCAAGATCATTGCCGATCTCCTGACTCACGCCTACCAAATGGAGTTCTATCGCATGGCCCAAATGATGGACACCATCTCTTCAATGATGGCCAAGCTCGGCACCACGGAGGCCGACCGTCGGCAGCTGCTCCGCATCGAGCTGGAGCACGAGGCCGATGTCAAGGATGGCCCTGGTGAGTTGGCCGAGGGCGCGTACCTCCAGGTAATCACTGGCGGCTACGAAGCCGCCCGACAGGCTCAACAGGAGGGCACTGGTTGACCGAAACGATCGATGTAGTCCGGCCCTCCTCGAGGGCCGCGGCTGAGCTCTATCCCCCAAATGTCATGGGGCCAACATGGCAGAAGGGTTCCGACGGAACCTTCATCCTGCCAGAGCGAACATTGGGCTGGGAGATCCTGCGATGGTGCGCCACATGGTTGCGCAACCCCGAGACCGGTCAGCCCTGGATGTTCACCCCAGAGCAGGCCCGCTTCATTCTCTGGCTCTATGAGCTGGACTGGCGAGGCCGACGTACTTACAACAAGGCGGTCCTTCAGCGCTTGAAGGGCTGGGGAAAAGACCCGCTGGCCGCCTGCCTGTGCATTGTTGAGCTGATTGGTCCCGTGGTCTTCGATCACTGGGACGACTCCCGAATGGGCAAGGCCGTAGGCCGCGACCTCCAGTCTGCCTGGGTGCAGATCGTTGCCGTGTCTGCTGACCAGACCAAGAACACCATGCTCCTGATCCCGTCGCTTATTCCCGACGAGACCCGCCAGCACTTCCGGCTTGATATTCAGAAACAGCTGATCCAGGTCAAGGGCAACCCGCAGCGCCGCATCGAAGCAATCGGCAGTTCCTTCCGCGCAATGGAAGGTAACCGCCCGAGCTTCGGTATCGCGAACGAGACGCACCACTGGGTTCCGTCGCGCGGTGGCGAGGATTTGATGCTGACCCTCAAGAACAACCTGAGCAAGCACCCGATCTCAAGTATGCTCCTCTGCATTACCAACGCCTACATGCCGGGTGAAAACTCCGAGGCCGAAAAAATGCGCACCGCGGAGATCGACGTCATTGAGGGTCGAGCCCCATTCTCCGGCGTGCTGTACGACAGCCTTGAGGCGCACGCTGGTGCGCCACTGTCCGCCGAGTGGGCCGAGTTCATCGTTGACCAGATCAAGGGCGACGCCTACTGGCTAAAGACCGAGCAGATCGTCATGGCCCTTCAGGACCGAGCCATCAGCCCGGCCCGCCTGCGCCGCTTCTGGTACAACCAAATCATCGCGGCTGAAGATGCCATCTACGGTGAAGCCGAGTGGGACGCCTCGGGCGTCCCCGACACGAAACCACTGACCCGCAAGGACGCAATTGTCCTGGGCTTCGATGGTGGCAAGACTGACGACGCGACAGCCCTTGTGGCTATCCGCATTGCTGATCGTTGCGTCTTCCCGATCCACGTCTGGCAGAAGCCGGACGGGCCCATGGCTGACGACTGGCAGGTCGACCCCGACGCTGTCGATTCGATGGTCCAGATGTGTTTCCGCGAGTTCGATGTTCGAGCCTTCTTCGCCGACGTTGCGCTCTGGGAATCCTGGATCGCCAAGTGGGGCGACGACTTCCGCGAGAAGCTTCGCATCAAGGCCAATGCCAAATCCACCGTCGGATTCGACATGCGTAACAACATGCACGAACTGACCATGACTCACGAAGCCATGATCCGAGAGATCAGAGATGGCCGACTGACTCACAACGGAGATCGTACTCTCCGGCGCCACGCACTGAACGTGCGTGGACGCGAGAACAAGTACGGACTTTCCTACGGCAAGGAGTCCCGCGAGTCGCCAAAGAAGATTGACGCCTACGCCGCACTCCACCTTGCCTTCACCGCCCTCACTCGTTTGTCCGAGTCGGGCAAGAACAACGACCGTTCCGGCGGTGCGTTCTTCCAGTTCTAGGAGCCTAACCCTTGACCACCATGCACGACTACGTCATGGCGAACTTCGGCAAGAGCTTCGACCCAGATCCCGCCATGGAGTCCGGCGTCGTTGGACTTGCGAAAGAAGCGCTTGCAGCGCTCACCGATGACGCCGAGACCCTTGAGAAGATCTACGACTACAGCAACGGCAAGCACATCAAGCCGTTCGCTCCGCGTGACGCCTCGGATGAAATCCGGGCGACTCAGTCACGATCAGTCACCAACCTAATCCCCCTCGTCACGTCGCACCCATCACAGGTGCTGCGCGTTGAGGGCTATCGTCGCGGCACGTTCGGTGACGAGAAGAACATCGTAGAAGACGCCCTGCGTTTTCCTGATGAATGGGAAGACTGGCAGCGCAATCGACTCGACGCCCGGCAGCATCTTATCTATGAGACTGCCCTGAGGTACGGTCGAGCGATTGTGCTGGCAGACAAGGTCACCTCAGACAAGGTCCGCGTAGACATCCAGCCAGCTCGCCATACGGTCCCCTTCTTCCGAGATCCAGCCAATGACATCCGCCCTGAGGCTGTTGTCATTATCCGCCGGTACCCGAAGGGCGACCGCCCTGGCCTGATGCACGTCTGGGACACGAGTCACTTCTATCAGCTCTTCTACGATGACAAAAAGCCTGACGGCGGCGAGTTCATCCTGGCAGCAGAACCGGCGCCTCACGGCGCCGATGGCTGCCCGGCTGTTCGCTATCACTGCTTCATCGACGACGAAGGTTCGGTGCAGGGAATTGTCGAGCGAGTCATCGCAAGCCAGGACCGGCTGAACCAAGCAGTGTTCGATACGAACATCCTGTCAAGCCATGGTGCCTTCAAGGTCCGCACCGCGGCGGGCCTGACGCCGTCGTATCAAACCGACGCGGATGGCAATCTGGTCCTCGACGGTAACGGCAACCCGATCGCCGAGCCGATCGCAATATCCCAAGCCCGCATGTTGGTGTCAAGCAACTCGGACACCAAGTTCAGCACGCTGGACGAAACCCCTATGGACGGCCACCTGGCCGCTGAGGACACGTCGATGCGCAACCTTGCGATCGCTGCCCAGCTGCCGCCGCACGTCTTCTTGGGAAACCTGAGCAATCTGAGCGCCGAAGCGCTCGACGCTGCCGAGGTTACCTTCCACCGCTTCGTCGAATACTTGCAGGCCCAGTTCGCGGACAGTCACGAAGAGCTGTTCCGAATCATCTGCGAGTTGAAGGGTGACGCCGAAGGCGCCACCTCATACGGGGGCGAAGTGCGCTGGGCTGACATCGGCCTTCGTAGCTTTGCTGCCTGGATGGACGGCCTGTCCAAGGGCGTTGATTCGCTGGAGATCCCACGCGAAGCAGCCTGGGCAGAGTACCCGAACATGTCGAGCCAGAAGCTCCAGACGTGGCGGGCCATGCGGGAGAAGCAATTGACCGAGCAGGTCTACGAGCCGACCGGCGGCCTTGACGCCGCGGGCGTCCGAGAGTTCAGTCCACCGATCGTAACCGAGCAGGAGGAGGCCGCACCGAGTGGCCCGATCTTCTGAGCTTCAAGCCATTAGCGCGGCCCACCGGGCCGCACAAGCTCGCCTATCCCTAGCGATCGCCTACTTGTCTCAAGCCGAGTGGGCCACAGTAAACGCCGCAAACCCAGCCGCCACCTCGGCAGGGTGGCTGGAGCGAACGACCCGCGCAATCACCGTCGGGCGCCGTCGCTCCATGGAACTAGCCAAGTCGTACTACCAGCTGTCACGGGCGCTGGACACCGGCTTCGTGCTAGGTATGCCCGACCTGCCCGAAGGCTCTGAGATCACGCTCAGCGCCTTGCGCGGGCACTTCGTCGGGCTGCTTGAGAAGACAGCCCAGCTCGGTCTCGGAGAGACCGGCACGGGCGACCCGGACGACCAGTGGGTCGAGCGACTGCTGTCAGAGGGCCTGGAGCCCAACAACGCACGTCACGACCAGTTCCTTCGCTCCGACTTATTCGATGTGATCAATCGAGTAACCGACGCGATGGACTCTGACGACTCGCTCCTCGGAGTGGATCGATGGCTATGGGCCAACGACCACGACCCGGAGTATCTGGCCGGACGCATTACCCCCGAACTGCGCAAGCGTGCTGTCGAGGCCCTGGAGGCCAAGAACCGCAGGCGCAAAGAGCGGGACCTCAACAAGCAAGCGGCTGAGCGCCAAACCGCGAAGGACCACCGGCAATCCGGGTCCGCCGGGGGTGGCATCGCCGATCAGCTCGTGATCCAAAGCGGTCGCAACATGATCTACGCCGCCCTCCGCTCAGACGCCCGAGCAAAGCTTGTAGCTCGTGGCACAAGCCAGAACCCGTGCGGGTTCTGCGCAATGCTCGCAAGCCGCGGATTCGTCTACGTCTCCGTTTCCACCGCTGGTTTCATCTCCGGCGGTGTATCTGACATTCACCCCAATTGCCACTGCTTCCCAATTGTTCGATGGGTTGACGTCGAGAACGACCAGCTACCAGCACTGAGCCAATACTTCATGGAGATGTGGCCCAAGGTCACTGCCGGATATTCCGGCGCTGGAGCTCGTCGCGTATGGCGCAACTGGCTCGCGCAGCGAGCAGCTGGCATTGACACCCACTCCCAGGAGGAGACCCTATGACCGAGGAAGAGCTAAAGGCCCAGGAGGCCGCAGCCGCCGCCAAGGCCGCCGAAGAAGCTAAGGCCAAGGAGGCCGAAGAGGCTGAGAAAAAGGCCAAGGAGAACAACTTCAACGACCTGCCTGAATGGGCACAGGAAGAACTGCGTGCAACTCGACGAGAGGCCGCAAGCTACCGCACCTCGGCCAACGAGCTGAAGGAAAAGCTGGCTGGCTCAGCTTCTGCCGAAGATGCGCTCAAGGCGGCTGAGGCCGCCGTCGCTGAGAACGCCCGCCTGAAGGATCAGCTGGAGCTCGATGCCGAGCTCTCCAAGCTGGGCCTGTCCCCCGAGGCCCGTGCCCTCATTGACCCCAATGCTTCGATCGCGGATCGAGCCAAGGCGCTTGCTGCTGTAGCAGCAGGCAATAGCACCAAGGTTGTCCTCGATGGCACCCTTCACTCGCGTCGTCGCGCGGACACTCCCGAGGCTACGAACGGCGCAGAGCTGATGCGGGACTTGATCAAGTCCCGTCGACGCTAACGAAGACCACACCCCCAACATCCAGTAGGCCAGGCTCCCGCCTGGCCTTTGCCATTTAACCAAGGAGTTCCCTTTGGCATTTGACGCATACGAACCGCACCTGAAGGTCAAGCCGCAGGTGCTTGCCGACGCTGCTGTTGAAGCACTGTCCGACCAGCTGACCATTTCGCAGACCGTGACCCACGGCGCCGACTACACCGGCTTCGACGGCTCGGCCAACCAGACCATCACCAAGCGCGTGAAGGGCACCTTGCCTATCCGCGAGTACGCGGTCGGCAATGACCGCACCGAGGAAATCGTCACTGACGAGTACTCGGAACAGACCGTCAACGTGACCGTCTCCCGCACCCGTCCATACTCGGCAGTTCGACTGACTGACGAGCAGAAGGACTGGGACTTCGGCGGTGGTTGGGGTGACCTGATCCTGGGCCAGACCGAAAGCATGGCGCAGTACCTGGAGAACGGCGTGCTGGGTCAGATTGAAAAGGCGCCGTATGAGCTGGTCAAGCTGCTCGACGCCTCGGCTGCTGCCAAGACCAGCGCGAAGAACGTCGGCGAGAATGCCATCTTCAACTTCTTCGTGCAGCTCCAGCTGGCGATGCGCAAGATGCGCAACCCTGACATGCAGTTCACCGCCCAGGTCGGCACCTCGATTGCCGAGCTGCTGATGACCAACGCCGCCCTCGACAAGGAAGCTGGCACCGGCGTCAACGCCCTCAGCTCGGCCACCATCGGCAAGCTGGCCAACATCACCTTCGAGCTGAACATGAACATCCCGCATGACGTCGGCTACATCTACGGCAAGTCCGCGGTTGTGGTTCACTCCTCGACCGCCACCGTGCCGAACTCCGTTCCTTTCGGCGCCACCGCCAGCGCAGGCGGTTGGGCTGTCCGCTGGCTGATGGACTACGAGACCGGTCGTTTGACCGACCGCTCGGTCATCGACTGCTTCTCGGGATACCAGTACACCAAGGATCACCTGACCGTCCGTGACCAGCAGGGCATTGCCCACATCGGCGACCAGGACTACTTCGTCCGCGGCGTCAAGTTCGGCCTGAAGGGCGGCACCCTCGGCAGCGTCGAGAAGGCCCCAGGCGACGGCAAGACCGACACCCCCGGTGGCAACGCCGATTCGTGGCTGGCAAAGGTCTTCAAGGGTGAGAAGATCACCAACCCAATCGACTCCGGCAAGGCATGGAGCGGCTTCACCCCAGCCGCCCCAGTAGCTGAACCAACCCCGTAAGTAGGAGTCGCCAGTGATTGAACCACTCGCCTCCCCTGAGGAGGTTGCGGCTTTGTCTGATGAAGCCTGGCCGCTGGAAGAGCAGGACATGAAGCTGGCTGAAGCTTGCATCGTCGCCGCGTCCAACCTGGCCCGCTTCCACGCGGGTCAGACCTGGGCCCTCCGGGATGAAGCCCCACCCGTTGTCAACACGATTGTCGTGAAGGCAGCAACCAAGGGCTTCATGAACCCGGCTGGGTTCCAGATGGAGCGCGGCGACGCGGTCACCTTCAACCGCCTTGAGGACTTCGCCTCTGGCGTCAAGTTCGACGCACAGGACATGGTCATCCTCAAGAGCTTCAACAAGTCGGCCACGATCCACAGCATGGCCATGGTGAACACGGAGTCGCTGATCCCAAGGTCTATGGGGTACGGGCGAAACGACCCTCGAGGATACGCTCCTATGGCTTCTGGTGGTAAGCCCTTCCCTCTCGGGGAGGTCTAATGCCCAAGTCAGTTCTGCTCGATAAGGGCACCGAGGACATGTACATCTACCCGCAGATCGAGGCGACGGACAAGCGCGGCAACACGATCGAACTCCCCTCGGACACTCCGGTGAAGATCCGCGTCTCCACCTCGATCGACCAAGGGTCGGACGCTGAGCTTGCGGGTCAGGTTTCAGTCAAGGTACTGCGAGTGATTACTCGCCACGCCCCGCTGGAGTCATGGGCCCGCATCGTTTACGCGGGCGAAGAGTGGGACCTTGCGTATCCCCCGCGCCAGACGCCCGGCGTCAGCCGGGCTACTCGTCACACCGAGTTCGGTATCCGTTCGCGCAACACCGAGAACACCGAGGATTACTCGGAGGTGCCGTCATACCTACCTTGACCTGGTATTACGGGCGAACGGGCAATGGACAGGTCGGCGACATCGCCGCCCACTCCATCCCTTCGGTCAACGGACTGAAGAAGATCGCCAACCGTATCGCCGATCGTGCTGCATCGAACCTCGATGTCCGCGCATTGCGTCGCACTGGCCAGTCTCAGATCACGGTAACCAAGGGCGACCTCGACTACTACATCAATCTCGAAGACCCCAATGGAGGTGCCATGGCTATTGAGTTCGGCACCGACGACGCCCCGGCGCTCTCGCCTCTGCGAGATGCGGTCGGCGACGTTGCTCAGAAGGGAGTCATCCTCTGACAGCAATCCCCGTATTCGGCAGTGTTGACGAGCTCCTACTTGGGGTGCTCCGTCGCTTCTTCGCGGAACAAGCACCCAACGTTCACATCGGAACTTTGGTCACGCCGAACATGAAGCTTCCGGCAATCATCGCTCGACGCGAGCGACGTTCCGGGACCATCGGCAACAAGACTGATGACGACCGATTCCTCCGCGGATCGGTCATTAGCATCAACACGTTCACCAACGGCCTGGACGCCGACGAGGCTGGCGAAGAGCTGCACGAAGCCGTGCAGATCGCGCTGCGCACCGCACAGGTTGAGCAGTGGGTTATCCCTGATGCCGGTGTTATCAACCAGCTGGAAAACAGCACAACCCCTTCCCGCGTAGCCGACTGGGCTACATCCACGGGCGTCGTTCAATACGCCTCTCTCCCCAAGGGGTGGGTCCGCTACGAGTCGATCTACCGACTCCTCATTCGACCGCCCCACCAAGACACCATCACCAATCGCTTCCTAGCGAACTACCTATAAGGAGTGCATTTGTCTCAGAACGATGCCGCACTGCTCAAGCCGTCTGGCGTACACGTCTACACCGCGCCGGTCGGCACCGCTCGCCCGACCACCACCGCCACCCTGCTGGCGCCACCAGTCACCTGGACCGAAGTCGGTCACACCACCGTCGATAACCTCGTGGACTTCTCCTTCGAGGGCGGCGAGCGAACCACCCTGGCTACCGCGCAGAAGGCCGCGGCTCGCGAGTCGGTCTCCGACATCATCGAGTCCTTCGGTGTCAACCTCCTGGAATGGACCAAGGATTCCGCCGAGCTGTACTACGGCGCAAACGTCCGCCTGCTGGCCGACGGTGGCGTGGAGATCCCATCCAAGCCAGTGACCAAGGAAGTTGCCCTGCTGGTGGTCCTGACCGACGGCGAAGCCGTTGCTGGCTTCTATGCCGGTAAGGCTTCCGCGTTCCGCAACTCGGCTGTCGCCGTGCCGGACATGAACTCGCTGGCTCAGCTGCCGATCAAGTTCACTGCGATGCAGGACGACGGCAAGGACACCGCGATCACGCTGATCCCTAAGCGCACCGTGGCTGATGACCCAAGCGCCTAACCGTAACTAGCAGTACCGAGAGGGGCCCTTCGGGGCCCCTCTTTTTCTAACCCACAATCCAAGGAGTAGCCCGCATGGGAATCAAGCTTTCATCTATTCAGGCCGCAGCCAAAGCTCAGGTCACCCCGTACCAGATCCTCGGTGATGACGACGAAGTCATCGTCGAGCTCCAGCCGATCCTGCTGTTGCCAAAGGCTCAGCGCCGAGCGATCGGCGAAGCGGTCGACTTCCAGAAGATCCTGCTTGACCTGATCGAACAGGGCGAAGAGGCCGAGGAAGATGACCGCGACTTCTATGACCTGATGCGCGAGGCCCTGCGACTCACCGTCCAGGCGGGCGACGAGAACAAGTTCTCCAAGCTTGAGGAACTGATCGGCGACGACCCGCTGGTATGGAAGTCCATCTTCGAGGAATACAGCGAGGCAACCAAGCCGGGGGAAGCCAAGTCCTCGGACGCCTAATCGACGAGTATGGCGACGCGATCTATGCGGATCTCAAGCGTGTATACGCCTTCGATCTCGTCGACTGGCTCGCGGGCAAAGTCCGCGGCGGGCCAGACATAGTCCTCGCCATGCTCCGAGGGCTCCCCGAGGATTCCACATTCACCGCTCACATGCGCGTCGAACAAGACCGTGAGCGCCAAGAAGGAGACGCGCCAACCGCCCAGGACATCGATCCCGAACTCTCGAAGCTGATCGACAAGAAGACCTGGACTGAGGATCGCAAACTAATGGCCGACATCTCCAATCGCCTCGGCCTGATCCTCCTTTACCTCCACCCATGGGAGAAGGGCAAGGAGCCCAAGCTTCCAACCATCGGCCCAGACGAGTGGCGCGAGGATCAAGCGCCCAAGGTGCCGAAGTCCCTTGACGACGTCTTGGCCATGTTCACCAACCGCCCGACGTAAGGAGTGCCTTGAGCGACAAACTCATTGGGGCCGTATCCCTCAAGGTCAAACCTGATACGAAGAACTTCCGCGACGAAGCGGAGCGCGACCTCAAGAAGCAGATGCGCGGGATGGATGACAAGGTCACCATCAAGGGCAAGGTCGATTACGATACCGATCCTGCTAAGCGCAAGCTCGACGACCTGAAGCGCGAGGCACGCGAGAGCATCAAGCTCAAGGTCGATGTTGACGGGCTGTCGTCCGACCGCTGGGCGGACTACGCGCGAGACGCCAAGAAGCATCTGCGAGACATCGCCAACGAGCAGAAGAAGCTGGACGGCGACGCCAAGCAAGGTCTCGCCAAGAACTGGGCCAAGCGCAAAGGTGAGCTGCGCAAGCAGGCTGCTGAGTACAAGGACCTTCTTGGCTCCATTCTCGATCAGTCCAAGGCTCAGCGCGATCTTGATAAGGCCATCAGTTTCAATGGCATTCAGGACTCACTCGACAAGCTGCAAGCTTCGCAGCAGCGCGTTAGCAAGATCAGCGCCAACAGCTGGGACGACACCGCCAAGGCCGTAGATCGGTACAACAATGCCTTGGCACGGCTGGCAGACCATGAGAAGAACGACGACGGTTCGCTTGCTTGGACCAGTCAGGGCATCAAGCTCCTGGAGGCCGCCGACGCCATGGAGCGTCAGGTTGCCACCCTCAAGGAGCAGGACTCAACCCTCAGCAGCCTTCAGCGTCGGTGGGATAGCCTCGGTCGCGCTCAGAAGGAGGCCGTCTCTGGCGTAATGACCAGCGCTAACAACGCTGACATCGAGAAGGCCAAGCAGGACATCGATGACTTCCGCGCCAGCCTCGCAGACATGGGCACCATGCAGGTTGCGAACCTTCGCAAGGCCCGCCTTGAAGCCGAGAAGATGTCGGCTGTCGAGGCCGAGCTCGAAGCTCGGCGCAAGCGACTGCGAACCCAGCACGTCTTCAACGGCTGGGACAGCAACGTCAATGCAACCCCCGAGAACCAGAACATCGGGCTGGACAACGAGTACCTGCGCACCGAGAAGATTCGAGCCTACGCTCGCGAGCTTGAGAATCTTACGGCTGTCGAGCTGAAGCGACTTGAGAAAGTCTCAAAGGCTGGCAAGGACTGGGGTCAGAAGATGACCGCCACGGAGATCGGCTTCCTGGAGCAGGTCACCGACGCTGAAGAGCGCCATCAGTTGATCCGCACCGAAGCTAACCGCCGACGGATGCAAGCCAACCTCAACGGCACTCAGTTCGATACGAACCGTCAGCTCGCCGACATGAACCGGGTCGAGCGAGAAAACCTCGCTCACCAGGGTCGAATGCAGCGAGCCACCGAGGACTACTATCGCACCATCGGCCGAGTGCGACAGCAGCACTATGAGGACATGTTCGGGGTCGACTTCGATGTCAACTTCAAGAACGACCTCAACAAGCTGTCCAAGATGTACGAGGACGCACTCAAGCCCGGCAAGGGCCGGGCCGAGTGGGAGAAGATCAAGCTCAAGCTTGACGACGACTCGATCAACAAGGTCAAGCACCACTACGAAAAACTGAAGCGCGAGATCGAGGACATCGAAGCCGATGTCATCGCGAACCCCACCGGGTTCATGGCGGTGGCAGCTCAGCTCAAATGGCTCACTCGACCACGCACCGTGAATATCCTCGCGAAGGTTCACAGCAAGAGCTTCGATGTAGCACGCGACTCTCTGAAGTCCCTAGCTGGTCTGAATGTCGCTTCCAATGTTGGCAAGCAGTTCGAGGATGCGTTCCGCAACCTTGACCAGCACATTCTCAACCTCGGCAAAATGGGCACGCTGCTCGGCTCCATCGGAGCCGGTATCGGTGGACTGGCTGGCTCGATCGCCAGCGTTGGTGTTGGTCTCGTGGAGTCGGTCGGCCTGTTCGCGGCATTGCCTACGGCAATCTATGCGGGCGCCGCGTCGTTCGGCGTCTTCAAGATCGCGTTCTCTGGCTTCGCGGATTCATTCTCCGACATTCCGATCGTGGCCGAAGAGGCCCTGAAGAAGCTGCCACCACTTGCCCGCAAAGCGGTCGAGGAACTGCGTGGCACCTGGAGCAGTATTCGCACCCCCGTGCAGGAAGCATTCTGGGGCCAGATGGGTGACTCCATCGGCCAGCTGAAGAAGCGCATCCTCCCGCAGATCCGTGAGGGTCTGGAGTCCCTGGCACCCGAAGCGGCCAAGGCAACCAAGGGTGTTCTCGATAGCTTCCTGAAGATCGCCGACAACGGCCAACTGCGCACCATGTTGGACAACACCGGCAAGATGATGCGCGAGGCCGCCGAGGGTGCAGAACCCCTGTTCGACGCCATCAACCGCCTCGGCCTCCGAGGCAGTGAGTACCTGCCGAAGTTCGGCAAGTGGATGGCCGATGGGGCGAAGAGCTTCGACGAGTGGATCAAGAAGGCCGACGAGGCCGGAAAGATTGACGAGTGGATCAGAGACGGCGTCCAGTCGGTCAAGGACTTCAGCTCCGCCATCGGTGGCGCTGGGAAGATCCTCGGCGAGTTCGCTGACGCAGCGCTCAAGGCCGGTGGCCCAACTCTCGGAGACCTGGCCCGCGGGCTAAATGACGTCGGTGACGCTATGGCTGGCGAGCCGTTCAAGAGTCGAATGGCCACCCTGTTCGATGGCGCCTTCCGCGGCGTCGGCAACCTGACTGAGGGCCTCAAGGCCCTCGGTGGTGCAGTCGGTGAATCCGCTGGCTTCTGGGCCGAGCTGCTTGATGTGACCACGGCTGTCGCTGCGGTCAACATGACCAACCTGTCACGCATCCTCAGCAATGACTACGCCCAGTCGGGCGTGCTCATTGCCTTCGAGGGAATGCTTGATCTGGCAAATGAGTTGACCCCTGCCTTCGACGACATCGGCGACATCATCGGCGACGTTGGTCGAATTGCCAAGGCATCGTTCGATGGCGTCGGCCCAATCATCAACACGATCGTCGACTCGATTGCCAACGTCGTTAGCAACCTGTCCGACGGAGCAATCGCCGCAATCCCTGGCCTGACGCGCCAGATCAACTCGGGCCTCCAAACCCTGGGTGAAGTCCTTGGCGTCGTGTCATCCGGCCTGGGCACCGTGCTCGAAGGATTCGGCGCACTGCCTACGCCTATTCAGCAGGTCGTTACCGGCCTCGGTGCGTTCCTGCTTATGCGTGGATCGCTCGGTCGAATGATGGAAGCCCTCGGCAACGTGGGCCCTGTCAAGAAGATGCGCGACGAGTTCAACCGAACCGGCACGATGGCGGGCAAGACCGCGGATGAACTGTCCCGAGTCGGCACCGCGTCCATGGTGATGTCGGTTGCTGGCGGTCGAGTCAAGGACTTCGGCGAGAAGCTGCGCACTCCGGGCGATCGGATGGGCGCATTGAAGACGGCTGGCGCTGGCCTATTCGGACTGCTTGGTGGGCCGTGGGGCATCGCCCTTGGCGCTGCCACGGTTGCCACTTCGCTCTGGGCCGATGCTCAGGCCGACGCGCGAGCCCGAGCAGACGAGCTCGTCTCGTCCCTTGATCCCGTTACTGGTGCGGTCACTCGCGTCACTGACGAGATCCTGAAGAGCCAGGCTGCCGCCGAGAATAAGAACTTCCTCGACAACCTCGCCGGTGACTACGACACCATTGCAGATTCTGCCGAGAAATTCGGCATCAGTCAGAGCGACCTCTCGCGCATTGTTGGCGAGGGTGGCGCCGAGTTCGACAACCTCATTGGCCGCCTCGATGCAGCCGATAGCGCGTTCGATGGCGGGTACGCATCAACCTTTGATGCGACCCATGCACTGAGCGACTACGCCGACAGCGTTGGCATCGTTGACAAGTCATTGTCCAAGAGTCAGATCCGCCAGATCAAAGACTGGATGAATGACAACCGTCAAACGATCAGCGAAGCTCAAGAGAAGATGAACCAGTACAACGCCGAGGTCGAAGACCTCGCGCGTGCTAACGGAGTTAGCGAGGGTGCTGCGAAGCGCCTGAAGTCAGCGTTCCAGGTTCTGGGTGACGAGACCTCCACGGTTGATCAAAAGGTTCAGGCGTTCAAGACAACTCTTGACAGCCTGAAGGATGGACAACTCTCCGCGCAGGAAGCTGCTCGTCAGCTTGCTCGGTCATGGGAGACTGCCCTGTCGGGACTCGATAGCATCGACAAGACGAAGGTCAAGTTCGATTCGTTCTTCGATTCGTCCACGGGTCAGTTCACCAAGTTCGACGGTGAGGCCGGAAAGATCTACGACAGCGCAAAGACCATCATGGACGGCGTGCTGACCGCGGGTCAGGCCGCTTACCAGGCGGCGATTGACGGCGGAGCTTCTGCCTCAGAAGCTTCCTCGAAGGCCGCAGCAGCGATGGAGCTCAATGAAGGCAACATCAAGAAGTTCGCTGAGACTACTGGCCTAACTGTGGGGCAAGCACGATCCGTACTGGAGTCGTTCACTGCCGCCGATTGGGAAGTCACTGCCATGTTTGGCGCGGATGCTGAGCTCTTCAATTCGGAGAAGCAGAAAGCAGAAGCCGCTGGCGAGGAGTTCACCCAAGAGAAGTGGGAGGCCATCCTCTCTGCCAACGGCGCCGATGCTGAGGCTGCCATTCAGCGAGCCAAGGATGCGGGCATCGAGCTCGACCAGAGCGAGTACACCGCCATCCTCAAGGGCACCGACGAAGAGTTCCAGGAGAAGGTCCAGCAGGCCAAGGCCGCTGGCGTTGACTTCAGCGCCGAGCTGTACACGGCGCTGCTGGACGGCAATCCGAATGACGTCTTTGCAGCGGCTCGCGCCGCCAAGGATGCGGGACTTGAGTTCTCTCAGGGGTTCTACGAAGCCAACCTGACGGGCGACAACAAGACCTTTATGGCGGTGGCCAACGCCGCTGGCGATAAAGGGAAGCAGTTCGCTGGCGCTCTGTACATGGCCTACCTCAAGGCGAATCCCGATCCTGCCAAGCGATCAACCGACAGCGCGTCCGCGTTCGTCAAGGCATTCGCCAAGGGTGATTACAAGGCGGTCCTCAAGGCCATCAACAACACCAAACTTGGTGTGAAGGATGCCGCGCGATTGATCGCCGACTTCACCGGCAAGGATTACAACGCTGTCCTGAAGGCCCTGAATAAGGCCAAGCCTGGCAAGGACGCGGCCCAGAAGACGATCGACTCCACCAAGGGTGTCGAGCGCGACATTAAGGCCAAGGACAAGGCCAAGGCAGGTAAGAGCTCCGCTCAGAAAACCATTGATTCCACCAAGGGCGCAACGCGTGACATCAAGGCCTCGAACAAGGCAGGTGCGGGCAAGTCATCGGCCCAGCGGACGATCAATTCGACTCGCGACAAGACCGCCAGCATCAAGGCGAAGGATGCCACTGCTGCCGGTCGATCCGCCGCGACGCGGTCGATCAACAGCACCCGAGGCAGCGCCAAGATTACTGGCAAGTGGATGGGTTGGCGAGCTCCGGTCCTGTCCCTGAGGGCCGCCGTGACTGGCGTCTGGAAGGGCCTGACCGGCGGTGGCAATGGCCTCAACGGTGGTATCGATGCTCCCGGCTCAAAGCTCGGACTCCAGTCCGGGTTGCCGGACACCCGACTCCTCCGAGCATTTGCCGACGGTGGCATTGAGTCGCACACTGCGCAGTTCAGCTCACCCGCCAGCAACACCTTCCGCATTTGGGGTGAGCCCGAGACTGGCGGCGAAGCCTACATCCCTCTGGCCGCTTCAAAGCGCGAGCGCTCTACGGCGATCTGGAAGGAAGCCGGTAAGCGGTTGGGCGTCTACGCCGACGGTGGCATCGAAGGTTCTGGAGCTGTCGCACAGCGAGCCGCTCCGACCTTCAATATCACCAACAACTACCCGGTCGCGGAGAAGACTTCGACGACCATCAACCGAGCCCTCCAGTACGCGGGGGTTCCTGACTTCGATCAGTAAGGATTACCCTTGGCCCTTTATCCGACCTACAAGGTCGCTGGGGTCGACCTCAGTGACCCGTCCGGTCGGTGGGACCTGCTGCCGGGGACCGAGCTATTGCCTCGGTTCCCCGGCTCTCGGGCCACCACCTGGAATGTTCCCGGTATGCCGGGTGACGTGACTGCGGTCTACGCTCCACCGGAATCAACCACAGTAACTATCAGTCTTCGCATCAATGCGGTCGCAGGCACCGCAGGCACTATCGTCACGGGCGGCAGGGCCGCCCGCCTCAAGGCGATTCACGACAACCTAGACCTCTTGTTCTACGCGCTGGGCACCGCCCGCCAGAACTACCACGGCCTTGTCGAGATCCGACGCTACCTATCTGCGACCGAGTCCCGCATCGCCAAGGGTCGCATGGTCTCAGCCTCTGACGTCAACTTCGATCAGAGCAACGACTTCGCGACCATCATCCTAATCTTTTCGATCCCCTCCGGCGTCTGGCTGGCGCCGTCGTTCGATGTCACCACAGCCACGATCAACAAGGTTGGGGTGGGAGTCCGCATCAAGGTGCCAGCCGGTACCGCACCGTCGGTCGAAAACATGGTCTGCATCATGCCCCCAGGCGGCGCTCCGATGGAGTCGTCGTATGGCAGCCGCGTCCTTGTTTCCGGCGGTCGGCATGGCGGATTCCTCCTTGGCACCAAGGATCAGGGCGTCACCCTCCCGGCCAACAAATGGACCATGATCAACACCCTGTACTGGAAGTACGGATTCACCTCGGCCTCCAACGACTGGAGTGCCCCGAAGCCATACAAGGGACTGATCGAACCCAGCGCTCGACCCATGGGGTCGGCGCTTACAGTCCTCCCGTCACCCGAAGAGGGTGTCGGCTACGTCTACGTCGATGTGCCCAAGGCCGGTACGAAGGTCGTCCTCCGCACCAGAAAGGCTTACTACTAATGGCATTCGACATTCGAGGTCGCAAGGATCGCGACTTCGCACTGGGCCTCATGGCCTACGAGCCAGCCGGTGGCGTCATCGGCTGGCTCCCCCAGCCCCTATCGATTCAGGCAGCGTTCCCCTACTCGGGCCTGTCGACATTGATCTTCACGTATCCAAAGAACGCTCCCCTGGCGGACATCTTCTACAGTCATCCCGAAGGTTTCGAAGTAGCTCTGATGCTCTACAATCCGCAGCTAACTGAGTGGGTCGAACCACCGGGTGCGCGGTTCATGGCGTTGCAGTGGGAAGACGATGTCACCGACGACGGCAACGTCATGAAGTTCACTTGCCCTGGCATCGCATGGAATTTCTCCAAGCAGCTGGTCTTCAAGGGCAAGAACGATGACAAGCTGAACGCGGCGGAGAAGGCTGCGCAGGATGCCTACGACAAGGCGGTTGACACTCTTCGATCCAAAGAATCGTCGCTCAACTCAAACCTGTCTCTGGTCAAGTCCGAGATGAAATCCAAGGGCAACACCTATTGCCTCGACATCTTCCCGTCCAAGGTGAAGGTCGGCGGCAAGTGGCAGGTTCCAAAGAGCAAGTCGATCCTGTTCCACACAGGTCGGCGGAAGTTCTACTGGTACACCGGCGGTTGGTACGCCATCACCCAGAAGGCTGTAACCGATCGCGCGACCGACACGTACAACAAGGCTGCTGCCGTCAACGATGCGAAAGCCCTGGTTGAGCTTCGGACTCAGCAGAAGAAGGGCGCCGAGGCTAACGCCAAAGAGGCGACCAAGTCTGGCCGTCGCCCGATGTACGCAACGACCGCTGGATGGGTTATCAAGCGCCACTGGGATGAAGCTTTGGGCCGAGGTGGCAATCGCCTCAAGGGCATTGGCCGCTCGTTCAATGGAACGTATGCCTCTGGCCCCAGCGGGGCCAGCAGCAAGCGCAAGTGGAAGTCTCGCTTCGACTTCGAACTGACCATTGGCATGAGCCTCCTGGACATCATCGAGAACCTCACTGAAATGGGGCAGATTGATTGGCAGACGCGAGGCCGTCGCCTCGATGTCACTCTGCCTGGCGACATGGCAATTGACGTTTCTGAGAGCGTGGGCCTCCAGCTCGGTCGAGACCTAAAGGAGGCTCCCGACAAGGGCACTCGCCACGACTTCGCCAATTACATCCTGGTCCGCGGAGAGGACAACCTCAGCTTCGGAATGAAGACTCCCGGCGCTGATGGCGCAACCGGCTGGGGAACGTGGGAGAAGTCCTTGTCGGCTTCAGGCGCGAAGAAGGTGAAGGACGCCAAGGAGATTGTCTCGCAGGAGGCGCGGCTGTCCCGGCGTCGAGTGAAGATCGAGTCCACCCGACAGATCATCATTCACCCCGAAGCGCCATGGCCGATGTACGACTACCTGCCCGGACAGTTCATTCGTATCTATGGTGCCGATGGCACCATGCAGAAGTCGCAGGTCCAGCAGATCACCTTGGTGCAGGAAGACGAGGGGCTGATTACCGGCAACCTGGTTCTCGGGGACCGCTTCCGCTCTGGACCGCTGAACTTCAAGCGCAGCCTGTCAACCACCCTGGGTGGCTACGAGAAGACGATCGGCGGCGGCACTGTCCCCTTGCTCCCATCGCCAGTTCCTAGCCCGCCAACTGGTCGCCTGCGGCCTCCGGCAACCATGGCCGTTGGTGCTCGTGTCGCGATCAACGAGGCCACCGGAGAATCCGGCGTAATCCTCGCCATGGACTGGAGTCCGGCAGGCGCGGTCGACTTTGAGCCGATGCTTCCCAGCGAAGAGCCGAACGATCTTGATGTTCCGCCTGGCGGTTTCATCCCTGATTACTAATACACCCAGAGGGGCCCTGCGGGGCCCCTCTCCTTTTACCACCGAGGAGCTTGCTTGGCTATCGACACCTACCCGGACGAAGAGTACACGTACATCCCAGACGCCGCCGATGAAGACGGAGTCGATGGCAACGCTCCTATCAACCCGGAGACCGAACCGGACAACGACCCCAGCGTCGACGTGCCGGACGGTCCTGAGGTAGCTGGCGCGGTTGAGGAGGAGCCGCCAGCCGAGGATGACTCGTACTTCGAGACGGGCGTCATGGGACCCGAGGTGCAGCGTGACCCCTTCCCGATCTACCAGTCAGCCAGCTCTAATGCGATCCCGCTGAGTGACTCTTCAGCCGCACAGGAGGCGCTGGACGAGACCGGCGAGATCTACGCGGCTGACATCGCTGCCCCCGCCGACGCCGACTGGGATGCTGTCGAAGACTCAGCCCTTGATCAACTACCGCCTGCTGATGACTTCGAGACTGAGATTCACGGGCTATCGAGCGAGGAAGCGGTTGATGAAGCGGTCCCGGTCCAGTACGAGATCCAGGGCCGCTCAAGCGTGGCCGCCTGGCATACGCTGGCCGTCATTGCCGCCGACAGCATGTCCACCGAAGTTGCAGGCCTGCCAACGGACGAAGGGTGGACCTTCCGCATTCGAGCCATCTGGTCCGACGGCGTCGTCGGTGACTGGTCTGCCGAGACTTCCGTCGATCTCCCGCGCGACCTCCTCGCCCCGCCGGTCCCCAGTGCCCCTACCCTGATCGCCGACCGCGGTTTGATCACCGTCAACTGGGACGGCACGAACGTGGGCGGCGCGGCGCAGGACCCCGACTACAAGCACACCGCTGTATGGGTATCGACCTCTGGCGAGGTCGGAACATGGACCATTGCCGGTCTCCTGTTTGCCGACGGAGGAAGCCTGCCGTACACCTTCGCGGATTACAACGTGCCTTACTTCTTCAGCCTTTCGTCGCGTGACCTCGTGGGCAACGAGTCCGCTCGATCTGCTTCGGCCAGCGTCACGCTAAAGCCCATGGTTGAGGATCTGGAGTTCCAAGAGCTGATCGAGGACTGGGACACCAAGTGGGATGGCGCCATCACGGATGCCGAGCAGCTGTCCGAAAAGCTCCGCCTCGCGGAGCTAGACATCGACGCTAACACCGACACCATGGCCAGCCTGAAGGATGTCGAGCTACCAGCACTGGACAAAAAGCTATCGGACGCGCGGCTGGAACTCTCGGCCGCGGACGAGGAGCTGGACTCGCGCCTTGATTCCGCGTTCATAAAGATCGGCGAAACGGACAGTCGTGTCAATGACGCGATCCGCCAGTCGCCATCCCTGTTCGAATGGACGGCAGACTACAAGCCCGGCAGTTCGGTTACCCAAACTAAAACCGATTCGGAGATCTCGTACACGGGCAGCGATGTTGGTGGTGGCACCTACTACAACCGCGTGGTGTCTTTTTCCAAGCCACTGTCAAACAACCGCGCGTATCGAATCCTTGCGATCGTCTCTAACCAAGGCACCGCTAATGCGGAGCTTCAGGCTGGGTTCTACTACAGCAACTCGAACGGGGCATACCAAGCTTCGCTCTGGCCATCTGACTCTCGAACCAGCATCCCGGCTGGTGCCTCTCGAGTAACTGCGGCGTCAACTCCCGTGGTCAGCTTCCCTGAGGGCGCAAGCCAGGTTTCCGTGGCCTGGTACTTCAATGGCCTCCAGCCAATGACTGTGCATGACGTCAAGGTTGTCGACGTAACTGACATCGTGTCAGCGCAGGCGACTGCCGAGAATGCACTGACCATGGCGGGATCGAAGTCGCGAGCCTTCTACAGCACCGCTGATCCGACGGGAGTTGGTAGCCGGGGCGACATCTGGCGCAAGGTCGACGACAACAAGAATGTCATTGCTGAATGGTTCTGGGGAGCGGCTAATAAGTGGGAGTCGTCGCTGGTAACCAGCCAGATGATTAGCAATCTGGACGTTGGGAAGCTGACCGCTGGCTCGGCAGTCATCTCCGACGCTGTGATTAGCAAGTTGTGGGCCGAGGTTATTACTGCCAGGAAGATCCAGGCAGGCCAGGTTCTTATCGGCTCGGGCGACAATCTCGTGCCTTGGTTCCAGAATGGCCCAACCGCCTCGCGGACTGCGGACGGATTCTACAACTACAGCCAGCCCAGCAATCCAGTAGGTGTAATCAACACCGGAGGTGTGACCAATGGTGGATACGTCCAGACGAAGACGAACGGCCTAGCTGCTGGCGAGTTGGTAATGGCGTGGGGCTCCGGGCTCGCCGACGGTGCCTACGGGTGGGGCGTCGAGCCGGGTGAATCGCTGTTCGCCAGCGCCTACGTCCGCAACGGCGCCGAGGTGAATACTCGACTTCGCATCTACTTCTACACTTCAACCGGCGGGTACATTTCCTCCGTTGGGGGTGCTTATGTTGCGGTCGACAATAGTGCGTGGCTCAAGCTGTCCGTTGACGCCACCGTACCGAACACAGCCTCCTACGCCCGTGTCTACACACAGTTCGTGAATACCCCACCGGCTGGCGACGTCTGGCACAAGCTAGACTTCCCAACCCTGTACCGCAAGAAGGGTGCTGACCTGATTGTCGATGGAGCTGTCGCGGCTCGTCACATTGATTCACTCTCGGTATCCGCCGAGGTGGCCAAGTTCATCAACCTGGACGTCAGTCGCCTCGTCTCGTCGACAGCTTCGATCAGCGAGGCCGTGATCAACAAGCTCTGGACCGACGTAGTCCATAGCCGCAAGATCACCACCGAGATGCTGGCGGTCGGCAACTTCGACAACGTCATCCCCAATCCGAACTTCGAAGATGCTGGAGCAGGCTGGGATAACGGCACGACCAAGGGCGTCAATGGTCAACATGTCTCATACGGCATGGAGGGCGATGCTGGTTACGTCGAAGTGGCGGCGGCCGCCGCCCTTCGTGGTGCTTATAGCGATTGGGTGACCGCCCGTCCAGGCGACGAGTACCGCTTCATTTCCAACGTTAGGTTCATGGACCGGCTGAACGCAATCACCGCCTCAGTGACCCCGTACATTCGATGGGTCAACGCGGCTGGCAGTGCATCTTCCGTCAACCTGGGCAACCAGTCGGTCACGGCCTCCGGCGGACTTGTCGGGCAGTTTGCGGCCAATTGGACCGTCCCTAGTGGCGCAGTCAAGATTCGGTTCGGCCTATGGGTCCAGTCCTCTAACGGTGACCGCATTCGATTCTCCCAGCCCCAGGTGTCCCGCGTCGCTGGTGCCACGCTCATTGGGGATGGTGCTGTCATCACCGAAAAGCTTGCTGCCGACGCGGTGCAGGCCAAGCACATCGCCACCAACGCCGTGACCGCAGACAAGGTTCATGCAACAGCCATTGACGGCAAGGTGATCACCGGACCAACAATCCGAACCAACTCCGCGGGCACTGGCATTATCATCAACAACTCCGGCATCGAGGCCAAGAGTAGTGCAGGTCGCCAGTTCTTCCTTGATGCGGTCACTGGTCAGATGGATGCGCGAGGCACCATCACCACGGGCAGCGACAGTACCTACCGGGCGAAGCTGTCCAACCGTGACGGCATCGCAGCGCTCGACATCTATAGCGCGGGCGGCGACGCCGCCCACCACGCTGCTCTGATCTCCTGGGATCAGTCCATTGCGCTTCGTCGATACACCACCAACTCCGCTTATGGTGCAGAGCTTGCAATGACACCCACCTTCACTCGCCTGCAAAATAGCGACGCTGGAGCGAACCTCAGCCTATCGGGCGCGGCCACGACCTTGAACTCGCAGTTCACTTCGCGCCTGTACCTGAATAATGCACGGGCGCTCCTTGAAGCTGAGTCGGGGTCGAAGCTGGACCTTACGGCATCGCGAGTAGACCTGGCTCACTCGAACTCGTCGAGCGCGATCCTGTCGTCGTTCCTGTACAACGGAGCGATGCACTTTGTGTCGCCGATGATCGAGGCAACCACTACCACTGGTGGCGCCAACATCAACGTCAACGCTGGCTACATTCGCAAGGTCACCTCGGCATCCAAGTACAAGCTGTTCCCTCAGGCCTTCGACGAAACCCTTGACGACAAGCTGCTCAGCGTCGACGCCAAGCACTGGATCGACAAGGTCGAAGCCGAAGAGACCGTCGAGCTCATGTGCCCGGAGACGGAGGACGAGGCAACCGATCCGAACCACATCGACGTCCCGGCTCCGAACCCAACGCGCCGCATCCCCGGCGTGATTGCCGAAGAGGTGCGCGACGCGGGGCTGGACCAGTTCGTCATCTACGACGACCAGGGCGAAGTCGAAGGCGTCATGTACGACCGCTTGGGCGTTGCCTTGATCCCAGTGGTTCGTCGACAGCGTGACCGCATCACCGCACAGGACGCGAAAATTGCTGACCTTGAGGTGAAGCTCGAAGCGCTCACCGCCCGTGTCGACGCCATGGCAGCTGCCTGAACCATCCACCCGGCGGGCCTTCGGGCCCGCCCTTACCTTCCGCAACGGAACACCTTCTTGATCGAACTTTCCCCATGGGTGCCGATTGTCGGCGCCCCACTAATTGCTGCGTTTAGCGCAATCATCGTCGCTTGGATCAACAAGAAGCGAGAGCGAGCCGATCCAATTGATCGAGCCATCAAGCTGATCGACCAGCTGCAAGAAGACCGACAAGACGATCGGCAGATGCACGCTGACCTTCGCTCCTCGCTTGACCGTACTGAATCAAAGGTCGACGAGCTGTACGACATCGTCGGCATCTGGCGCGGCTACGGCATCGACTGGGAGCTCTGGTACGCCGACGGTATGCCGCACCCTCCTGGTCCGCCTAAGCGACCAGCACCCATCCTCTCTCATTCAGGGACCTCGTAAGAGGTCCCTTTCCTATTTAAACAAGGAGTCTGCTTTGACTTACTACACCGGACTTGCTCGCGTAGCCCGAAAGACTGGCTACCCAGTTGTTGAAACCGAGGGTTGGAAGACCCGAGGCCAGGGCCAGATGGGCGCAATCACGACCATCGTCGCCCACCACACCGCTGGCCCTAAGGCTGGCAATGCTCCATCCCTCGGCGTTGTGACCCATGGTCGCGCTGGCCTGCGAGGCGCACTGGCTCACTATGTGCTGGGCCGTGACGGCACCATCTACGTTGTTGCCGCTGGGCTCACCTGGCACGCGGGCAAGGTTCGCAAGACCTCTTACGGCAACACTCATGCGATCGGCATCGAGGCTGAGAACACCGGCCTTGGCGAGTCCTGGTCGACCGCTCAGCTGGACTCTTACGTCAAGCTGTGCCGCGCTCTGGTCGACGAGTTCAAGCTGAGCCCGAACGACGTGCGTGGTCACAAGGAGGTCTGCTCCCCTGTTGGCCGCAAGCCAGACCCGAACTTCAGCTCCATTGGCCTGTCGATGGACGAGTTCCGTGCGGCGGTGAAGCGTGGCTACTACAAGAAGGAAGCAGCTCCTGCGTCGAAGCCAAAGCCAAAGCCTGAGGTCAAGCCAACCGGCAGCACTGGCGGCAAGCACAAGGCTGAGTACCCTGCCGTGGCAATCGAAGCCAAGGGCAAGAAGACCGCTGAGTGGGACGCCGCATGGCGCGAGCTGATGGTCGCCTGCGAGTACATGAAGCGCGGCGGCGACCTGACTACTGCGATGCAGCGCTGGCTCAAGAAGGCCAACGTTTACCACGGCATCATCGAGGCTGACCATGGCCGCAAGTCGGTCTTCGGTCCGATGCTCGTCGAGGCTTTGCAGACCTTCCTCAAGAAGAAGGGTCTGTACAAGGGCCTGATCGATGGCAAGCGCGGTGCCATGACCATCGCGGCTGAGCAGGCTTACCTGAACAGCCAGCGCAAGTACCTGAAGTAATTTCAGCACAAACAAAAATAGCCGGGTCCCCCGAAGGGGCCCGGCTTCATTCTTTCCAACAACTCCAGGAGTTCATTTTGTCCCCATTCAAGAACAAGTCTTTCTGGGTAGCGGTAGCTGATCGCGCCCTTCGCACTTTCGCTCAGGCAGCTGCCGCCATCCTCACTGCTGGCGGTGTCGGCCTGCTCGACGTAGACCTGGCTGGAGCAGCTTCTGCTGGCGCACTGGCGGCACTAATCTCGGTCTTGACTAGCGTTGCCACTCCGGGCTTTGTCGATAGCGCAGAGAAGCAGCCAGAGCCTGCTGAGGATGCAGATCTGGACATCGATGATCTGCCTGGTGCCCAAGAGCTCGAAGGAGTTGCGGCTAAAGGCGTGGTGGCAGCTCAGGATACCGCAGAAGGCCTTGGGCGTTAGCTCAGAAGCTGATGGCTACCATCCGCCTTTTGCAAAGACACGACAACCTTGGTGATCGCAGGGAACGCGTGCATGATTTCTGACTTCAGCCGAACTACTTCTCCGGTTTTGGGTAGTCTCTTGAGGAGAACACTCGCCTCGAGCTGGTCCTTAAACTCATTGACACCAGCCCCTCCGATGGCGCTGACACCTATGACATCCACCAAGAAATCTGTGAGGTCTCCTGCCGATGGCTTTGAGTAGCTGGGAATAATCTCGCCCGATAAAGTTCGCACCGGAACATGGTGCGCGTAGTTTCGAGCGCTGAGCGAAGGCGGCAGTTCGTCTAACCTTCGCGCCATATCCCTGACGCTAACCAGCACCTCCTCCAGCATGTCTTCCTGACTTCTCTCAACAGGACTGGCAATTATCCCAGGGGTGGTGAATCGCGCACGGATTTTCTCCAATGTCGCTTCCAACTCAGGCCAGTAAAGCTTCAGGGCCTTCTTGAGGGCCTCCTCATTCCTGCCGTGCTCCTCGTCGAGGTGCTTGTTGATCCCCTTGGCCAAGGCGGTGAACCCCTCCTGGTCAGCGAGTGAAGTCTGAAATTGCGCGAGCGGCCCCTTTAGGTCAGCCTTCGATCTAAAGCCGTCAATGATTGGCGCAACCTTTGCCACCCCACCTACGGATCGAGAGATCGCTCCGGCCTCAAAGTTAATCCAGTTGGCATTTTGGTTTTCTGGTGTCACGCATATGATCCCAAATTCCGCATCCTTGAGTCCGTCTTCTATCTCCGACATGCTTCGATCCCCGGCATTTATGTCTCGGGTGCTGATCCAGGTTTTGACGGACGGGAAAATAAATTTCACCCAGTCTGATGTTGCGTTTGCGATCTCGCGACTTTTCTCGCCTGACCAGCTGATAAAGATTTTCAATTCGACTCCATGGCAAATAGTTGTTGCTAGTAATTCTAGCCGCCTGATATTCGTTTCAACTAAATGCAACCCGCATTGGCGATGCTCATTTTTGAGCGCAAAAAAGCCCCAGCTTCGACCAACACTCGCAATTGAGTGAAGGTCGAAGCTGGGGCTTTTTGTCGTTTATGCGACTCTCGGTTTATTGGTTACGTCGACCGCGCTAATAACGTGCTTCATGTTGAACGCGGCACTGAGTTCGTCGCCGACGGCAAACCAGATGGCGTCTCCGCTGATCCAGACCCGGTCGGCTGTGATCGATTCACTCGCCACATAACCTTCCAGGTTGAGATCAACCCTGAAGGTTGACTCTTTAGGTGGAGGCGCGGGCGCCTCCTTCGGCTTGCCAGGGAACACGCTGCTCACTTCAGGCTTGGCGTCAAGATTCTCGATGTGCAGCAGGGTTGCAACTCCTGTTCGCGGTGAGACGTTCTGGCCGATCATGCGGTCTCCTTCGAGAAGAGGGAGCTTGCCATGATTTCGTTCATAAGGTTGTAAAGGTTGCCGCTCATGGTCAGGGTGTCATGACCGTTGACCACGATGACAACGTAGTATTCGAAATCCGGGCCGCAGGTATCGCAGAAACCCTCGGTCCACTCTTCCTTCTCTCGAACCGAAATGGCGGCATCAGGGTCGGGCGTAAGCCCGACCTCCCGAAGCTTCTTGATAGCCCAGGCTTCCAACAGGGTCTGGCTAAGCGGCTTCATTAATGACCACCTTTCGAGGGTCGAAGTTGCGGATGCGAGCCGCACCCTCCTGCGCTTCCAGATCACTAATGAAGTAGTCGTCAGCGGACTCACGGGCAGCCTTGATGGCTGCCTTGCGGTCACCGACGCTGAGGTCACCCAGGCTCCACACCTCGAAGCCGTTGCAGGAGCAGCCGCCCTGGAGGGACCAGTAGTACATGCCGGATCGCGTGTCGTACCAGCAGCGGAACTCGGACCATTCCCAGCCGCCACTACCGATCGTGGTTACTTCGACGAAGTTCTCAGTGCCTTCGAGCACGGTGTCCCAGCGGTACTCAGTCTTCTCTACGATGTTGCCGTAGCGGTTCAATCCTCGGTTAGTCTCGTTGCTAGTCATTGATAGTGCCCTCCGTGTAAGTGAATTTGTATCGGCCAGCGCCGTTGTATGTGTGGGTAAAGCTGATGCCAGGGCGCATGTAGATAAGAGCCACTCCCTGAAGTGTCTTGTGCAGGATCTCGATTGGTTCTCGGAATCCAAGCATGGTTTTCTGAAGCTGGGTCAGCGCATCGGCGGCCCTGGTCATATGGATTTGGAAGTCAGAGACGCCTGGTGCAATGTCGAGCTCCACCCTGCTGCCGCTCCCCTGATTCAGGTCGCCCCGGATCTTCTGCGCAGTTTCCTCGGACCACCTCAGATGGGTCCCTGCAACCAGTCCGACAGAGGCCCGATCCCAGTCGCGAACCTTGTTGGCAACAGCGCATATGCACAGCCACGCGACTGCAAGTACCGCCCCACAAAGCAGAACTTCAATGAGTACCGTTACCGGCAACCCCATGCTCAGCGCCCCTTGATCTCGTTGTAGTAATTAGCCAGCAGGGTTGACTTCTTTTCGACCTCAAGGCTTGAGCGCTTGGCTTCGCCAAGGCGCTCGATCAGGCTGAGGTTGATGGTCAGGCCGATCGACCCAACCCTGATAGTGCGGTCGTATCCCGAGTAGTTGTTGGTGTATTCAAATACCTTGGCTACCTCGGGATGCAGGGCCATCAGGTCGGCTATCCGCTGGCCGCGATACTTGGCCTTCGTCGTCTGGGCATCAACCCGCTGATAGAGGTCGGCAATCCAGCAGGCGAGGATGATGGCAGCAAGGCCGCCACCCACCACAATGGCCGCAATTGGAATCTCGATCATTCGACGACCTCCCCGGTAAGAACTTCGTGGCCAGTGGGCTCGGTTTGTGTAACGCTTGCAGGCTCTGGCGCCACTCGTGGAACCAGAGTGCAGGTGATGCCATCAACAGTCCCTGTCATTCCATGGAGGACCGTCGCCATAAAGTCAGCGAAGTCCTGTGGTGCGTGGATGGTGTCGATGGTGACGACGAGATCCGTCGGATCATCCGACAGTTCGTTCCGAGCCAGAGTCAGTAGGATCGGGTCGCCTCCATCAGTGCTGCCACGGTTGATCGTGGTGGTCTCGATCGGCAGTTCGCCCCTGCTGTTGACCTGGCGATGAACGTAGTTGATATGGGTGCTCATGAGTTAGATGACCCCCGATGCGACGTTGAGTTCTACGCGCGACTTGTTTGCTCCGCGGTTTAGGTAGTCGGTCATGCTGCGTAGTCCGCGGCTGGCGGCCACTGATTCAGCGCCACGCGCCAAAGGCTCGCCGTCCCGGTAGCGCTTCAGGATGGCCGCACGCTCGGTCTTGGTGAGTGCATTCACCGCGGCATGAATATCGACGCGACCCTCGACATCGGTGTCACCGTCAAGGTCTGTGAATGCGTGATCCTTGAGCAGGTACTCGACCATGCCGCCGCTGTATACGAAGTTGCCCGAGGCGTACATGTAATCGGTGCGTTCCTGCTGGCAGTACGCGGCGGCAGCTCGGTAGGCGACGTAGCTCAGAGCATCGTCGGCGAGGCCCTTCAGGTGCTCGTATTTCATGAGGAAGTTCAGGCGAACCTCCTGCATGATGTCGTCGACCTCTAGGATCTCCGACCCCTTGTGCTGCTTGTGCGACTGCTTGACGATAATTGGATCTACGCGGAGCAAGAACTCCTCGCGGGACTCGATCAACAAAACTTAGGCTCTCCTTCAAAAGGTTTGTGGGTGCAATAAAGGGAGGGGCTCGCGCCCCTCCCTTTGGGTGTTTGATAAGCTCAGGTCAGTTTTGAAAATTGAAAATCCAATGGCACGTTTCACACACCTGACGAATTGGAGATTTTCTTTGCTCAAAACGGATAGCCGACCTGAAGACCAGTCCTTGATTCGCCACAAAAAAGCGGCGATCTGGGTTGGTGTGGCCGCCAAGTTCGTGGCGGTCCTGATAGGAAACCTGATCAAGCAATGGCTTGAGCAGGGGTAGCGGTTAGCTGAATGACCGGCAGTAGTTCACAGCTACTGCCGGTCATTCGGTGTTTTAGACGGCGGTGAATCCGCCGCTGTAACCGTCTTCGGTGAAGAACGTCAGAGCGCCAGGAGCTCCGACGTCTCCTGTGCGATGGCGCCACCAAGTGGATTCAGACTCCTGGGACTGCGACTGCACGTAGCGTCGGCTGCCCTTGGTGTCGATCTTGAGCGTGTGGCCATGCGCGGCCAGCAGCAGTGTGGACTTGGCCATCTCGGAGCCAGGCTCGAACGCGCTCCCCTGCCACCACTCAAAGTGCTTGCCCACGCGCCACTGATGGCCGTGGGCATGTGTGGCCACGGTGCCGTTGACGTCCATCGTGACAGTCAGTTCGTCACGCCGTGGCACGAATGTTTCAACGTGGCCATAGGATGGCTTGTTCATCTCCATGGCATCCTGAACGGCGACCAGGCTATCGACAGCAAAGCTGTCGTCGTAGCGGGTAAGGCCCGGCTCGCGGACCGCTTCGTCATGGTTGCCAGGAACAGATACGACCGTCAGTCGCTCGGTCAGTGGGGCGAACTGGTCGATGGTGTAGAGCATGAGGCGACGGGTCAGACGCAGCTGCTCGGTCAGGGTGAGCTCGGTGCGCCAGGCGTTCTTGCCGCCCTGGGAAACGAAGCCTTCCATGCAATCCCCCATGAAGGCGAGATGGGCGAAAGGCTTTCCTCGCTTGCGCTGGACTCGGAACTCAGCGGCAGCGTTGTCGATGGACTGGACAATGCGATTGACGATACCTTCTGTGCCGTCGCCATCGACCTTGCCGAGTTGCCAGTCACCCTGGGCCAGCCAGAAGGTGCCCCGGCCAGTTTGCCCGACCGGCTTGTAACGGCGACGCTTGATACTGGACAGCAGGTCCTCGAAGCCATGCTCGGTGCGAACCTTCTTTCGGACTGCGAAACGACGATACTGCATGGTCTTGATGACGCCACCACCAATGTTGGCGTCCCATTCGCGGTACTGAACGTCGCCCACGATGGACCAGTCGGCGGGGTTGAACCCCGCCCGTTCCAGGAGATGCTTCTCCTCGGCTGTCTCGCCAGGTTCCATCGCGCCGGTCGAGCCGAAGCCCTTGTCGCCGATGCGCTCGTTGCCGCGCTCCCATCCCGTGGGTGCCGCGGTCTTGACGGCGGCCAACTTCTCGGCCGTGTTCGTCTTTAGGAGTGACTCCAAGTTAGAAGGGTTACCCAAGCTGACTCCATGTTCCTGCAATCGACTTGACTTCGCGGCGCAGGATTACGAGCTGCTTCGCCGCTGGCGAGAAGCCCTGCTTCTCAGCCTCTTGCTGCATCGTCTCGATGGCGTCGAACGCCTCGGAGTAGCTGGAATAGTGAGTGTCGAGTCGACTGCCCGCCCAATTGGCGATGGCAAACTCCTCGTGATGGCTCAGCTCTTCGCCAACCATCTGGATCTGTGCGCTCAAAGAGTGGCGCTCCCTTCTCGAAGCTTCCGGCGGTAGTGGCGGATTTGATCTCCGTTGATGTCAAAGCCGTCGGCCCGAAGGGCCTCGGCTACTGCTGGTGCGGAGTACGATAGCTCGTCGCGAATCACGGCACGAAAAAGGTCGACCTGTTCAGTGCTCATATCGAGCAACATCAAGTCGACCTTGTTGGCGCGAGGATTCTTGATCCCGCTACCAGCTAAAGCTTGAAGCCCCATAGGGTTAGCATCTCCTTCACCTGATCAACGGTGGACTCAATGGAGCCAACGTTGCGGATCGTGTAGTCAGAAATGATTTGACCATGCTGCTCGCCTGGGCCAACCTCGCCGCCACGGCCTTCAACCCGGATGATCATGCCGTCGTTCCTGCGGCCATGCACATCGATCCCGACACATGCTGCGTCTGCCTCGTTGCGGAAGCGGATGTCATCAATGATGATTAGGTCGTCACAGTTGAGCTCAAGCTCCTCGATTCGCTTCATCAGGCGACCGATCCAGAACTTGTCATCGCGCGAGCGCAAGCAGTCGGTGCCGAGGGTGCGAAGCACCCGTCGGTACTCGGGGTAGGTGTCCTTGATTTCCTGCTCGGTGTACCCCTCGCCGATCAGGTCACTGATGCGAACAGCCTCGACGCCCTTGCCGATCTGGCGCGCACCAAGAATCGGATCAAGTTCGCGCACCATCTGCTTCAGGTCTGTGGCGAACGGAAGACTATGAACCCTGCGCTTATCAGCGGAGTTTGTCAGGAGTTCGGAGATGATTCGACCAACAGTTGACTTGCCAGCGCCATCGGCGCCGACGATTCCGAAAGTGTTGAAGTTCATTAGACAAACTCCTTTAGGCGATCGTTGGCTACGTACTGGTGGAGGGTGTTGCCATTGGCATCCTCGACGTCGTAGGTGATGCGCTGCTGTGGGATGACCACCACGGCAGTCACGCTGTGGAGCTCATGCTCCCCAAAGTCGCCGTCGGCCTCTCGGTAGGAAACTTCGAACAGGATGTCGGTCTCGCGATGGCGAACGATCTGCGCATAGTCGTCGCCCCAGCGAGCGGAGTCAATGAAGATTCGTTCAATCGGTTCGTAGTTCGGGTGATCCCCATAGATCACGTCCAGCCAGCAGGAGGTGATCTCCTTGACGCACTCGAAGACGAGTGGAGAGTTGCGGATGATCAAGTGTGATTGGTTCAAGGTGTTCCTTAGAAGGGGCGAAGGTTGTCGATGAAAGTGAGTTCGCGAGGGTGCATTGGCAACTCGTAAGACGGCTTCTCGAAGTCGTGTATGTTGATCTGACCGACCCCGTAGATCTTGCCGTCCCACGGATCAAAGCCGTCGTCGCTAGCTCCGTCGACGTAGGCTGACTTGGGCCACGCGACCATGATGGTCTCGTCATCGTCGCGGAAATAGGCGTCCTCATGGTCAGACCCGCGGTCGAAGACCGCAGTCACCAGACCGATCGAGTCCATCTTCAGCCAGCCCTGAGTTGTCGTGGCTTTGACTCGGTCTCCGATTTCAAACTTGTGCACTAGCAAGTCGCTCACTTGACGGCGTCCTTTCGCAGGGTGTTGTAGAAGTCATCGGGAATGACCGCCCATTCCGTGATCCGATCCGCTTGGTAGTAGCAGTTATCGTCGTCGGCGTACCAAGGGCTGTCCCACTCCTCGGTTCCGTCATGAACCAGGCGCACCCCATGATTAAATTCCTTGTCGCCGATCTTCCAGGCCACAATTTCCGCGCCCTCAAGTGTCGGCAACGGAGGCTTGGGGCGGTCAATCAAATAAAGCTTGATGTCGGTGCCAGCCAGGAACAGCTGGCCGCCACCCTTGACGTCGGCACGATCGCCGAAGCGGCTCTCGTAGGTAAAGATGGTGGTGATGCCCTTGTCGATACGGGCGACGAGGTCGCCCTTCCGCAGTTCCAGGTAGCTGATCGGACCAAGCACGCTCACGTCGTTGATCAACGTGTTGTAAATTTCTGAAGCTTTAGACATAAAGGTCTCCTCTACTTGATGCCTAGGTGGGACTTGAGGCCAGCTGCGCCGACCTTCAAGAAGTAATCGTTGACGTCGAACCCCTCGGGCATGAGCTTGATCTCTGGGCCAGGGACCTTGGCGGCAATAGCTTCAGCGAACTGCGAGCCTTGCCCCTTGTCGTCGTTGTCGCCCATGATCAAGACCTTGTCGAAGCCCTGGAAGATGTCGTAGTAGTGGTCCTTCCAGGACGAGACGCCCGGAAGACCGACGGTTGGAATGCCACACATGGTGGCGATCATGGCGTCAAACTCGCCCTCGCAAACCGCGACCGTATCACCAGCTGTGATGATCGGCGCGGTGTTGAATAGGCCAAGCTTGGTACCAGGTGGCTGGTAATACTTAGGTCCGCCGTCTTGGCCGGGGCCTCGTCGGAATCGAATGGCCACCGGACCTTTGGGGCGCAGGTATGGGATCGAGATCTTGCCGATGCCATTGGCGTCCGGCCCCTCGGGCCGGAGCACTGCGCCAAGGCGGAAATACTTGATCCACTCCTCGGTAAGCCCGCGCTCACTCAGCAGGTAGTCGAGGTGCGCTGCACCTTCAGGACTGAAGAGTTGTTCTTGGTAGGCTGCCGTGCGGGCCTCCAGCGAGGCCCGCTCCTTCAGTGTCGGCAACTTGATTGGTGGTTCAGCGTCGCTCAATAGCGACACCCCCGAGGGCACTCGCCCTCGCAGTGCCACTTTTGCTCCCATGTGGGCCGCCCGCAGCGGACCCACTTGATCTCCTTAGATTCGCCGCCGACGCTTTGCGCGGGCACTGGCGGGGGCAGCTGCGGGTTTTGAGCCCGCACTAGCGCTGGTTGCACCGTCGGTGATTCGCATCGGCAGGCGGCGGGCCGGGGCAAGCTGAACCCCAGCGCTACCATCAAGCGTTTCGCCAGTGATGGCTTCGGCAATTTTGACTTGCTCTGAATAGTCTTCAACTCCTTCTTTCGCCTTGATTAGGTCCAGTGCATCGCCGTGAAAGCTGCACCCGAAGCAGTGGACCTTCCCAAGGTCTTGGTTGTATGAGCAGCTGGGCCTCTGCTCGTCATGCACTGGACAGCAGATCTGGGTCCAACCGCTTCCACGCTCAGGGATCGGACCCCCGACGTAATGTTCAATAACGGCCCTGATGTTGAACTTGTCTGCCATCTATGCGGTCGGCGGAGTCCGTCCGCCGAACAACACCAAGGCCAGCCCAATAACAACGCAGCTCAGACTGACCCAAAGGATGGCTTGATTGAAGGCTTCTTGGCTCACGCGGCCACCCTTCGAAGGCTCATAGGAACCCGATCCATGTACTTGTCAAGTGCCTCGGGGCACTTGAGTCGATGGTCAACACCAAGGAACGCCTTGCCGCATTCAGCCAACCAAGCAGCATCGGCTTGGTTGTCATCAGCGATTGGAATATTGGGGTACGCCTCGGCGTACCCATTGATCATGTCGGCCTTCTCGGCACGACCATTGCCAGTCGCTGCCTTCTTCAGTGTCGCTGGAGGCAGCGTTATGTACTCATACCCGTTGTCCAGGATGGTCGCTCGAATGACACCGTGCGCCATGCCGGTCTTGCCAGCGGCTCGTGCGCTGATCGGCAAATCTTCGAGGACAAAGAAGCTAGGCCCCAGCCAGTACGCGATCAGGTCATCCAGGCGACCGGCGATGTCGTTCAACCGATAGTCGCCTCGGGCCAGCTTCGTCTTGATGGTTTCGGCTTCGCCCGAGTTCGCGTTGAAGATGCCGGTTGCCGACAGCGAGGGGTCAACGCCCCAGATGATCAAACTCATTCGCAATCACGCTCGAACGAAGGGTGGCTGAACAGTTCACCATCAAGCACCCCGACGTTAGCTTCAGGGTAGTGATTCACGATGGTTATCGCCTCGGGCTTCATCTTGCCGAGCGCCAGGGCCGCATCGTCAGCGTGGTTCGCAGCTTCATCCGAGTGGGCCAGAGCCTCGGCTGCATAGCCCCCAGCCTCCGAGGCGTGCCGCTCAGCCTTGGCTTCCGCTACGCGGGCACCAGACTCGTGGCTCAGGGCTGCGGCCAGGGCCTTGTGGGCGGAGTGATCGCTGGCGGCAGCGAGGTCCGCGTGTTCAGCGGAGCCTTTCAGCGCGAGGTACGAATACACGGCGCAGGCGAGACCAAGCAAGGTGCAGACAAGGATACAAATGAGCAAGAAAGTAAGCAATGGGCATCTCCCTAGAGGACGGCTTCGACTGCGGATGCGGCTTCTTCTGCGCGGTCAGCGGCGGCACTGGCCTCTCGCGCCGAGTCATGCGTGTAGCGCACTGCATCAGATGCGTCCATAGCGCGATCGTTCGCTTGACCCGCTGAGTTGGAAGCATCGTTGGCGGAGGAGGCTGCGTCGGCAGCATGGCCCTTCGCTTCGCGGGCGTGGTCGTAAGCGTCGTCGACGTGAGTAGCGGCCTCGCTCAGCTGATCGGCCATCGTTTCGAGGGCTACGGTGGCACGCAGGCGCTCAGCCTTGGCGTCCTGTGCGTGCTTCTTGGCACTGCGCGCGATCGAGGCGGTGATGTTGCGCTCACGCTTGGCCGCCGCGCTGTGTTCCGCAGTTACCTGAGCGTCGACGAACGAGGTTACCTGGTGATCGAAGGCCTTGTTCGCGTGGGAGTAAGCCTCGTCAGCGTAGCCAGCCGCCCGAGCTGCCGCGTCCTCAACGTGGCTCTTGCTATTGCGGGTAACCTCAATGGCAACCACCGCTGCTACAGCCGAAGCCGCGGTGCCTGCAAATGGCAAAATGGTGTTGATCAAGTCGATCAAATGAACTCCTAGTTTGTGGGTGGTGGTGGGTGACCGGAGGTCACCCCGTGTAGCCCATGCGGGCCATATCTGTGCGCAATTGATACGACAAGGTGCCAGATGCATCAGCCTTGCCGTTTCGGTTCTTGACGGGACTGACATTCAACACATCGCCCTGCCGGTAAAGGGTTAGGCAGACTTCGGGGATCTTCGTGACCTTGCCGCGGATACCCGACAGCGGAATTGGCTTGTCACCGTTCTCGGCGTCACCAATTACGTGATGCAGGCCGATCACCGCTGCGTTGATGTCCTTAGCCAGGTCATGCAGGAAAACCGTGGCCTGGTCGAGCGCCTGAAACTCACCTTCGACGCCATCAATGAAGAGGTTTCGAAGGTTGTCCATAACGATCACCTCGGGATACTCCCCGTAGGTCTGGGCGTAGGCGTACAAGCTATTGAGTACATCGGATTCATCTGGCGCCGACCGATAGTCGAAACGCATGTGGGAGGTGGCGGCGGCCACCTCCGAGTCAATGCCCGCGTGGTTACCCTCGCGGATGGACCGCTCGATGTCCGACTGTTCCCAACCCGTAGCGATCGCCGCGGCACGCTTATGCATGGTCGCGGCGTCTGAGTCGGCACTGAAGTAGAAGACGCTGTTGCGGTGGCCCTTGTCATCGCCTCGCTGGAGCAGCGCCTGGGTGAAGGCCGACTTGCCGGTGCCGGGACCGCCAGCAATCAGCGTTAGCTGGGACTTGCGAATGAAGCACTCGCTCGACACAAGGCTGTTGAACGGCATGAAGATCGGCTCACCAGCAGAACTGTTCTTCTTGCGACCCTGAACTAGAGAAAGAATGAGAACTCCTCACTAAGCGGGAGGCCCGAAGGCCTCCCCATGTACGCCCTAGCGCAGCCAGCGAGTGAACTCAGCCTGCCCTGCTGCTAGTCGTGGATCATTTTCGTCGTCGGTCTGAACCCGACGGTTCGTCTGCGGATCGATCGGGATCGACGCGAGCTCCTCTGGGCTGCGCGGATCGAAGAAGGCGGACCACGGGCCACGGCCATTGGAGCCCGACATGAAGCGAGCTGGTCGACCAAGAACGATCGGCGCATTAGGTACCGCTGGCGGTGCTGCGAGTGCCGTTGGCTGCGGGGCTGGCGCAGGTGGGGCGGGTGGTGCCTGCGGTGCCTGCTGCTGCGGAGCGGGTGGCCACTCCCCTGGCTGCTGATGCGCACCCGGAGGCCAGCCCTCACCCTGCTGTGGCTGCTGCTGTGGTGGCGCCTGCGGGGCTGGCGCCTGAGCTGGTGGCATCTGTGCTGGCGGGGCTGGTGGGGCTGGAGGAGCCTGTGGCGCGGGCTGCTGAGCTGGCGGCAGCGGCGCGTTCGAGCCATTGGTTGGCTGCGGGTCCATCGGCTTGGCGTCCAGGGTCTTGCCGACTCGGTAATGCGCGGCGAACACTGCCGTCACTTCACCGAGCGTGGTGGCCACGCTGCCGTCGCCCAGCTCCATGAGTTGGGACTGAAGGTGGGCCGCGTCGCGGCTGCGGATGACAACCCAAGGGGCATCCTTTTCGCCACCGACCTTCAAGGTGGTGGTCAATGGTGCTTCTGCGTGCTGTTCAGTCAAACTGTTCTCCTTCAGAGTGATTGTGGGATCGAAGAAGGGCCGGGCCCGAAGGCCCGACCCTGGGTACTGCTAAAGCGTTAGTTGCTCAGCGGAGCCGGAGCCTGTGCTGGCTGCTGAGCGTAGGCAGGTGCCTGGTAGCCGTTGTAAACCTGCTGTGGAGCCTGCTGGTATGGCTGCTGTGGCTGCTGAGCGTAGCCCTGAGCCTGCGGCGCTGGAGCCTGCTGCATCGGGGCCTGTGGAGCTACTGGCGCCTGCGGCGCTGATGCCTGCGGAGCTGGCTGAGCGCCGCCCGGAGCGGTGTACTGGGCGGAGAAGGTCTTGGCTGGCGAGGCGCCCTCGCCCTGCTCGTGGCCAGTGAAGGTCACGGTCAGCAGGCCGCCCTCCTCGACGTCCTTTGCGCCGGAAACTACCACGGCGTCCTGGATGGCACGCCGCATTCGCCATGCACCTGCGTACAGGGTGCGCTCGTTGCCGTTGACGTCGACCATTGGAATGACGACCTCCATGACCGGCTGGCCCTTCTTAGTCGTGCGCGGGGTGCCGTTGTAAGTTGCCTGACGCTCAGACAATGCACCGGAAACGCGACCGTAGATCGAATCGCCTACGTTCTCGAACTTGACAGCAGCACCGGCGGTAGGGGTGAAGAAACCCAAAGTAAACTCCTCAGTTTAGGGTAGAAAAAAGACTCGAAGGGATCTCCGAGTCTGTGTATTGGTGTATGAAGTTGTACTAGGCGGACGCGGGAGCGTCCGGCTCGTCGATCTGAAGCTCGTATGGCTCCGGGATGAATGCCTTGCCGATTGCGACGAGGCTAACTCCTCCGCCCTTGGTAGGGCGTCGGGAAGCGATTGATTTTGCCTTGACCTTGCCGACGGGATAGCCCGCCTTGGCCATCTTGGCAGTGCCCATGACTTCGAGCATCTGGGCCTTGGCTAGTTTGAGTCGAGCTGTCGCTGCATCCTCAGCTTCACGAGCCTGGGCGTACTCTACGGCCAGCTCGTAAGGGATCACGACATCCTTGCCATCAATGTCAGGGTGTCGACTCAGCTTCCAATCCAACTCGTCATCCGAGCCGGTTAGCGGAGGCGGAGTGCCGGTTGCCAGGCTGTCAACGAAGTCCTGGACCAGCGGGAGCATGGTCGAGGCATCGTGCTGGTGGTATTCGGTCTCGCCGGTGCGTAGATTCGTCACCGGCTTGTCTGCCGTGGCCGGGATCATGAACAGGGACAGCTTGCCCATACTGAAACAGGCCAAGTAGCCGAAGCTTAGTCCAAAGCAGGCCATGTAGTAGCGTGCCTGTGCCACATACTTGGCCGGACAGGCGCCGTTCTCGTAGCCCGAGCCGCGGATGCTGTACTTGCACTCGAGGATACCGACGGGCGTTCCGTCGTAGTCCAGGACCAACCCATCAGGGTTGGCTCCATGCCACTCCCTGTCGACATTGACCCATGATCCCGTGCGGGCGACGGTCAAGCCAGTCATGTCCGTGAAGGCTTCGATGATTGCTGGCTCCAGCCGATGGCCCCAGTCGAAAAGCTCCTGGGTCTCGGGGCTAATCTCGTCCTTCTGCTTGTAGCCCGCCTTCTCTAGCCACTGAATGTAAGGCGACTTGAATCGCCCAGGAATATTTAGCACGTTCGCTACCTCGGAGCCACCGATGGCTCCCGCCCTGTCGCGGAAAGCGTGCCATTCGGGCGACCCGTCCTTCAGGTCGCCCACGTAAACTGCATCACCAAGTCGAGTCCCGGCTGGAATATTCAACCAGTCGGGATTGGGGTCGACCATCTGGTGTTCAAGCAACTCGGTATCAAGTGCTGTCAAACTCTCCTCCTATGTGTGATCAATCCTCCTAAACACATGCCGAGCGAACCGCTCGGCATGATTGGAGGTAACGGTGTAGCTAAAGCCCTGCTCTGCGAGTCTTGCTCCTTGGATCGACAGGTATTCCATCGACTGCGGGTTCCAGTCGCCATTGGAAATCTCGATAACCTCGCGGGTCACCACGCCTCTCACGGTGCAAACGACGTGTGCAGCATGTGGAGTGTCGAGAAGTATGGCGACCTGCTCACGGCTCATGTTCATTTCTTTCCTCTAATAATCTGCCGTCAATTAGGCAGGTACAACTTGACAAGGATTGCAAAAGAAAGGGGCGACTAGAGTCGCCCCCTGCCCTACTTAAATAAAAATATCAGATATTAGCGAGCAGGACACCATTGCTATTCGCGAAACCAACCCTCTTCACCTTCGAGTCGCTCGGTGTAGTAGAAGCCACCGACGCCCGCTGCGTCATTTGGCGGGGCGTCTGGGTGATACGCCAGCACCACACCGTCTTCCTTCATGTGATCAAGCCAACGAAGAAGAGACCGCTCGTCCGCAGCTTCAACTGGCAGCTCCGCCTGCATCTTGGCCATGGTTCGGAGGTGACGCATGATCTCGGTTCGAGCAAACTTGCGATCGACCTTCCAAGGAACAACATCACGATAGGTTGAGCGCGATTTGATTAGGCTCGCTCGGTCAAAGGCTCGCCACACACCAGACTCGGTGACGCCGTAAAGCTCTGCGATCTCCTTGTAGGTCATCCCTCTGTTGCGTAGGCGGCGAAGCACGGTGGCGTCCGGCAGGACGCCCCAATCCTTCGTCTTTTCTGCCTTACTTTCGTTATTCATTCTGGATTCTAATTCCCATTCCCTTTTGTGATTCACAGTCACGGGGTTCTGCAAGCTCAAGCTTGCGGACATAACTTGACAATATCAGCCGACACCTTGACAAGCCAAGACGCCGGAGGCATTTACAGAAAATTGTCAGCCTTGCGTCAACTTGTCAAGTGTTAGCCCGTGAGTCAAGTTACATGCGTACATTTTGACCCGATGGCAGAAGCCTTGATTCAACGTGCTGTGAAGGTATTTGCTTCAATCATTTGAACGCCGTGAATCCCTGGTTGATCAGGTGATTCGGCATGACCAGACAAAGGAAGGACCCCGCATTTCTGCGAGGTCCTTCTGTGGAGGGGATGACGGGAATCGAACCCGCGTAATCAGTTTGGAAGACTGAGGCTTTACCATTAAGCTACATCCCCGTTTCGAAGCCCCTGCGCTTCGAACAAGATTGAGTCTAGACCATAAAAGATGC
>Ga0308157_10001249_pt1 | contig 56144 bp, 58 predicted proteins | sample PhyBR1_FD_201035 | JGI IMG/M metagenome (GOLD analysis project Ga0308157, IMG submission 201035) | Phyllosphere microbial communities from UC Gill Tract Community Farm, Albany, California, United States - DLSLB.R1 | ecosystem: Host-associated > Plants > Phyllosphere > Unclassified | place: USA...
AGACAGGCCAAACTGGTATGTCCCCGACTATTTACCTGCCAGCAATTGCTGAATGCGTTGGGGAGTCATTCCCATCGCAGCAGCGATCTCATTGTTTCTCCAACCGGCCTTGACCAAGCCCCGAATCCCTTCCAACCGATGCTGTTCCGCCTTCAGGCGTGTAGCTTCTGCCTCGGCTGCGAGCTGGCGCCCTGTCTCGAAGTGAGCAGCTTGTTCAGCGGGGAATTCAACGGTGACGTCGACAACCAGTTCTTCCAGATCGATCCCTAGTTTTTCCGCAGCTTTCATGCGACTCAAGGACCAGGCCCGCTGTAAGGTGTTGGCCTCTACCAGGATGGATGGATCTTCAACGGAAACAGTCCATCCATTGCCGTTGGTAGTCCTGACTGCTGTTCCGGCCACGTGCGTCTGCGCATCGGTATCTTCTGGAGCGGAAGTCCGCTCAGACGCTGGAAGCGGCTTCCCGTTCTTTATCCAGGCTGCAAGCTTCTGCGGGCTATACCGGCGAGCGCGTTCGCCTGGTTCTGGTGGGGTGCGTAGGTCGAGGTTGGTGCCGTTGAGTTGGGACATGAGGTAGCGGAAGTAGGCGGGTTTGATGCCTGCTTTGTCGGCTGCTTGTTCGAGGGTGAGTCCGCGCATTGGTGGTGTCCTTGGGTGAGGTTGATCTGACGTTCCTAATTGTAGCAAATTGTATTTTACTAAATTCCGACGATGGTTGGTTGGTTAGTGTTGCCTACAAAGGTGTGGCCCTGCGTGGGTTTGCGGGTCGATGTCATGCGATGAACCTGATGGTTGTTTTGGCGCCGTTCGTTTCGATTGCGTGGTTGTGGTTTGGTTGGCGGCGAGGGTTTGCGTGCGGCTCAACTTGGAAGTGTTGCGCGTCTCATTATTCTGGTACAGTCTGTACATACCAGCCAGACAAGAGTTGCGTTCTGTCCGGCTTCCTGCCGTCAAGGCCACACTCGCGGATTACCGCTCGGGATCAGAAGGAATCGCATGTCTTCAACGACGAATTCGGGCTCTTACCAGCCCTCTCAGGGGCTCATTGAAAAAATGGGCCTGCCTCGGCCGCTTGTCTGGGGTTTTGCAGGCCTACTCCTCTTCATGATTGGCGATGGAGTGGAGTCGGGGTACATCGCTCCCTACCTTGCTGCCCACGGAGCCGGGTCGGAAACCAACGCGGCAGTCATCATCTCCGTCTACGGACTCATGGTCACCTTGGGTTCCTGGCTCTCCGGAGCATTGTCGGACGTCTGGGGTCCCCGGCGGGTAATGCTGATCGGCCTGGTGCTATGGGCCGCCCTCCAGGTTGTTTTCCTGGCTGTCGCGCTGCCGGCCGAGAACTTCACGCTCATGCTCGTTGTTTACGGGCTTCGCGGTATTGCCTACCCGCTCTTCGCCTACGGCTTCCTGGTATGGGTTCTTGGCGCAAGCCCTGCAAACCGTCTCGGCTCCGCAGTGGGATGGTTCTATTTCGCCTTTACCGGCGGCCTGCCCACACTGGGTTCTCTGGTCGCCAGCGGAACCGAGCCCTTGATCGGCCAGTACCTGACGTTCTGGGTCTCCTTGGGATTGGTCATCCTCGGCGGCATCGTTTCGCTGGTTGGGCTTCGCAAGGCGCAGGGCGGCGAACGGCTCGTTCCGCAGGACGTCACTGTCGGACGCAGCCTCGTCAACAGCGTCGCCATCGCATTTACCAACCCGCGGGTCGGTCTCGGCTGCCTGGTTCGTGTCGTCAATACCGCCCCGCAATTTGGCCTGTTCGTCTTCTTCCCGGCGGTGTTCGCCGATGATCTGGGCTTCGGGACTTCAGGATGGCTCCAGCTCGTCTTCATCCTGGGCGCAGCCAACATCTTCGCCAACCTGTTCTTCGGGGTGCTCAGCGACAAGCTCGGCTGGCACCGGACGCTGCGCTGGTTTGGCTGCATCGGCTCAGCCGTCGCTGTCACGCTGTTCTACTTCCTCCCGCAATATGTCAACGACGATTACTGGGTCGCAGCGCTCTGCTCCGCGCTCTTCGGCATTACCTTGGCTGGATTCACCCCGATTTCCGTGCTGATGTCCCTCATGGCACCCGGCCAGAAGGGCAATGCCATTGCGGTGCTCAACCTCGGAGCAGGCGCCGCGACGTTCGTTGGACCGCTGATCGTCGCGATCTTCCTGGCACCGCTCGGGGCCGGTGGAGTCACCATCATCTTTGCAGCGCTCTATGTCCTGGCTGGCATCTCGGTTCGCTGGCTCCAGGTACCGGATGAGGCGCAGAAGGCCGTGGAGCAGGGCCTGGCACTCGACGACCTGACAGATGTCGAATCCGCGAACACCGGACACACCAAGAACTCCTAACCCGAAACACCGACCCGAAAGGATCATGAATCCATGCCACTAGTCAGCGGACATGAAGTCATCGCGAAATGCACCGAGGAAAAGTTGGTTGCCGGCGCATTCAACACCACCAACATCGAAACAACCATGGGAATCGTCGAAGCCATCGAGCGCACAGGCGTCCCGACGTTCATCCAGGTCGCTCCGACCAATGCCGTCCTCTCGGGCTTCGAGTACATCTACGACATGGTCAGCCGACGCCTTGCAGACTGCCCGGTTCCGGTCGCTTTGCACTTGGATCACGGCAAATCGATCCAGCCCGTCAAGGATGCCCTGGCGGCAAAGTTCACTTCCATCATGATCGACGCTTCTGAAGAGCCCTATGAAGAGAACGTACGCGTTTCCCAAATCGCTCGAGACCTGTGCGGTCCGGAGATCTCCCTGGAAGCAGAACTCGGGAGCATTGGCGGCAAGGAAGACGACCATGGGCCAGAAATCGCTAATTCAACCGACCCTTCGCAGGTCGCTGACTTCATTGCCAAAGTTGGTTGCGACATGCTGGCAGTGTCCGTCGGAAATGTCCACGGATACTCCCCGGATGCACGCATCGATTTCGATTTGCTGAGCAAGGTTCGAGAAGCAAGCTCGGTCCCACTGGTCATCCACGGCGGCTCTGGCCTACCAGAGGAACAGCTGGCCCGCCTCGGCGAGTTCGGCGTCGTGAAGGTCAATGTAGCCAGCGACTTGCGCAATGCCATGATCCGCAGCTTTGGCGAGGCCTACAACGCCAACCCCGATGAAGTATCCCTGATTCGAGTATCGAAGCAGTCAGTAAACGCCATTGCCGACGTAGTCGAACGCCGTATTCGGATGTTCAACCCGTCAGTGAACTAGTCAAGGAGAACCTTGGTGCTCGGTACCATCACCATTGACATCGGAACCACCAGTGTCAAGCTTTGCCTCTTCCGTCCCGACGGCGGACTTGCCCTCGTACGCCGGGCGGCAACCCCCACCGTCAATGATGAATTCGGAGAGATCTACGACGCAGCAGAGCTGCTGTCCGTCATCCATTCATTCATTCGCCAGCTGGAGCCCCAGCAACGTGAATCAGTGCAGCGTATTGCCATCACGGGGGTCGGCGAATCCGGTGGACTTGTTGACGAGGATATCGCGCTGGTATCCCCAATGGTGCTTTGGCATGACCAAAGAGGTACCGAGTACCTGGCGAAGCTCAGCAAGGAACAGCGAGCCCGGGTCTACCGCGTAACAGGCCTGCCGGTCAACGGAAACTACGGCATCTCAAAAACTGCCTGGACCGCTAACCGGGCCGGGGACGCGGCGGAAGCAAGCTACTGGCTCAACATCGCTGAATACGTCGCAGCAACCATGACCGGCACGCGCTGGTCCGAGCTCTCGCTGGCCAGCAGAACCATGGCCTTGGACCTGACCAGCAAAACCTGGTCGGACGAGGTGTGCCAGGACTTTGGTTTGCACACCTCCAACTTCCCGCCCCTTGCGCCCGCGAAAATCGGGCATGAGATCACCCCGGCATTTGCCGCCGAGGTAGGCCTGAACCCGGAAACCCGCGTGCATGTCGCCGGGCACGACCACATGGTCGGAGCTGTCGGTGCCTCACTCCAGCCAGGCGAACTGCTCAATTCGACTGGGACCACCGAAGGACTGCTGATGCTGCGCGATCAGCCACGCCTTGACAAGGATGCAGAGAACGCCAAATTGGCCAACGGGATTTCGTGCACCGGGGACCACTACACCCTCTTCGCGTCGATCCCTACCGGCGGATCCGCATTCGCGACCTTGCAGAAGCTCTTGGACACTACCGCGATCACGCTCAATGGAGTCCTCGAAGATCTCCACGAGAAGTACGTATCGGGCGTTATCGACCTCGACCACATCCCCCTGGTCCTCCCGCAGTTCAGAGGCAGTCCACCTCCAACCAAGAACTCGGGCGCTACAGCTGTTATCTCAGGTCTGGGGAACAACAGCACCATGGAACAGCTCGTCTTCGGAACCTTCTTGGGCATGGTGGCTCAGTTCCGCGATGTCCTTGCCCTATTCGACGAGCCAGTTGATCGAGTGAAAGTCATTGGCCCGGCCAGTGGGAATATGCTCTGGCTCCAGTTGAAAGCTGATTACCTCGGAGTTCCACTGGCAGTCTCCCGATTCCCCGAAGTCGTATCCCGCGGCGCCCAAGTTCTTGCTTCGGGCTCGCCCATCAGCTGGTACGAGAACGACGTCTTCGAGATCCACCCGAACCTCGAACGCCATACGCAGCTCATGAAATGGCGTGCTGATAATTCAGCCAAGTGGGAATACATGAAGGGATTCCCCGCATGAGTGCCATCAGGGTCACCGACAGCGACCACGCCTCGAACGCCACACTGATTGCCGGTATCGACTCTTCGACCCAAAGCTGCAAAGTCACCGTGAGGGATCTCGCAACAGGAAAGCAGGTCCGCTGGGGCAAGGCCTCCCACCCGTCGTCAACGATCGTCGATCCAGAAGTATGGTGGGAAGCGCTCCTCACCGCGGTTCGCCGCGCCGGAGGCTTCTCGGATGTCTCCGCGATATCGATTAGCGGGCAGCAGCACACGCCGATCTTCCTTGACGTCAACGGGAGCGTGACCACAGATTCTCCTTTATGGAATGATCTCGGCTCCCACAGCCATATGGTTGCGCTCAACGATGAACTGGGGAAAGACGAATGGATCAAGCGCACCGGCTTGCCTATTACCCTCTCCGATACCGTTTCCAAGCTGCGCTGGCTGAAAGATGAACGTCCCGACGCTGCCGACCGCACCTTTGCAGTAGCCGTGGTGCATGACTGGCTCTCCTGGCGGCTCATGGGCGAGGGGCCAGGAGGAAATCTCGCCCGCTTGATGACCGACCGCTCCGAAGCAAGCGGCACCGGTTATTGGTCTCCCGACAACGGGGATTACTGCCTGGATCTGGTCAAGCATGCCCTGGGCAAGGAAGTGCTCTTGCCAAAGATCCTTGGGCCCACAGACGTTGCAGGCGTCACCGGGCGTGGAATTCCGGGGATCCCGGAGGGCATTCCCATTGGCGTGGGCAGCGGCGACAACGCAGCCGCAGCACTCTCCTTGGGAATCAATAATGGCGATATCGTCATGTCTCTGGGAACTTCAGGTGTGGTCTATACACGATCTGATAAATCAGTGCACGACCTCAACGGCTACGTCTGCAACTACGCCGATGCCACAGGCAAGCACCTGCCGCTGGTTGCGACATTCAATGCTGCAAGAAATTTCGAGGCCGGTGCTGCGCTCTTGAACTGCAGCTACACCGAGCTATCAGAGCTCGCATTGCAGGCCAATCCCGGTGCAGGCGGCTTGACGCTGCTGCCCTTCTTCGAAGGCGAGCGAACCCCCGACCTGCCCACGGCCCGTGCTTCACTGCACGATGCGACGCTGGGGAATTTCACGCGGCCGAACTTTGCGCGCGCAATCATCGAAGGAACGCTTGCTAGCCAAGTTGGAATGCTGGATGCCCTCAAGCAGTGCGGATTGGAGTCGCAGCGATTGCTTCTGATCGGCGGTGCGGCGCCTAGCGCCGCGGTGCAGACAGTTCTGTCCCAGCTGGTTGAATTGCCCATGATCATCCCTGAACCGGACGAATATGTGGCCAAAGGTGCCGCAATGCAAGCAGCCGCGGCGCTTGATGGGGAATTCCCCCAATGGCAGGTCGAAGCCGTGCAGCTGCCGCCCATGGCTCATGAGTCCCGGATTCTCGACCAGCATCAAAGTGCAATGGATCGGCTCGGGTACTTGAACTGATTTGTCCATGATGCTGTTGGGGGCTGGGCTCGGCGTGAATCGCCGGGCCCAGCCCCCAACAGCGTTTAATTACACTGCGGCGGTGACGTTGACTTCCAGCGGAACCGTGTCGGTACGGACCCAGGTCTCGAAGTAATCGAAGACCCCATGGGAGCTATCCCAGGACTGCGAGCAGATCCGCAGGACCGGGAACCCAATGGAGACCCGCAGGTGCTTTGCGACGACCTCGGTCGCAGGCAAGGCATGTATCACGCGCTTGGCTCCTGCTATATTCAGGCCTTCACGGCGCAATGCAGCGTTGACAGAACCTGTGCCGTCCAAGACTGCGCGGTCTTTGGCGATCAGGGTCCCGATCTCTGCCGGAAACCAGTTCACGCTATAGAGCGCTGGTTCTTGATCCAACGTGCGTGAGCGCTCGATGAAGTACACCTGCTCGTGGGCAGGAAGGCCCAGCGCCTGGGTGACGTGCTCGGCCGGCACGACAAAACCCGAACTGATGACATGGGTTTCTATTCCCGTGCGCCCATGCTGCATCTGGGATTCCAGGAACCCTTCAGTGTCCTGGACAATCCAGCCCGACGGAGCGGGAGGCAGCGTGGCGAAGACCCCTCTCCGCGCCACTTTGCGCGCGTAGCCTTCGTTTTCCAGCTTCAACAGCGTTTGGCGCACAGTGGCCCTTGCCAAGCCATAATCGCGGCTGAGTTCGAGCTCACTGGGCAGCTTCTCCCCTTGGGGGTATTTGCCCTCGACAATGTGTTCCCGAAGTATGTCGAGAAGTTGCTCGTAGTAAGGAACTGGTGAGCTGCGATCGATTGTGATGGTCACTGAATCCTCCTTGATTCACATGGTATCGCGTTGATTCGCAGATTTGATTCCAATCTTGTATGTACAGACTAGACAATATGCTGTGCATCACGTTAGCATAAATTGGTCGGCAACCGCCGAAGCATCTTTTTAGCGTCAAAGGGGAACAGAAGAAATGGCCAAAACCATGCGCGCAGCAGTTGCTGACGGCCGAGGCGGCATCGAGATTCAGGATGTTCCAGTCCCAACTGCCGCAGAAGGGTGGGTCGTCATTTCCCCGGTAGGAACCGGCGTTTGCGGTACGGACCTGCATCTGGTTTCAGGAGACTACCCGCACGGAAAATTTCCCGTGGTGCCAGGCCACGAGTTCGCCGGCTACATCACGGAAGTCGGAGCAGGTGTCACCAGATTCCGCGAAGGAGATTACGTAGGCGTCAACCCCAACATTTCCTGCGGGACCTGCCAGTGGTGCCACAAGGGCGCGACCAACCTCTGCCTTGACCTGCGCCCGGTGGGTGTCGCCGTCGATGGCTCATGCGCTGAGTACGTTGCCGTGCCAAGCCGCATCGTCCACAAGATCAGTGATTCGATCTCGCATCGCGCCGCTCCGCTGATTGAGCCATTCTCCTGCGTCCTGCACGCATTGGAACGCGTTCCGGATTGGAGGGAGCAAGAAATCGTCATCTTCGGGGCAGGATCCATCGGCCTGATGGCCATCATCCTCGCCGAAGCCGAAGGAGCCGCAGGAATTCGAGTGGTCGAGCCGAACCAGGCACGACGAGAAGCGGCGGCAGAGCTGGGGGCGATGCACGCAGTATCGTCGCTTGAGCACCTGAACCGCGACTCCTTCGACATCGCTCTCGATGCCAGCGGCCACCCCGCAGCCATTGGCCAAGCGATCGCATCGCTCGGCACCCGGGGCCGCCTCATTCAGATGGGCGTGGCCTCCCCGGAGGCAACGGTGCAGCTGAACCCCTACGAGGTTTTCGCCAAGGAGCTGAGCATCATCGGTTCGAACTCGCTCGCTGAAAAGTACGCTGAATCAGCCGAGCGCATGGTCGACCTCCAGCCACGTCTTGAGAATCTCGTGACGTCCCTGTACCAGCTCGAAGACTATGCCGAAGCGCTAAAAGCCGCCACCAGTCCGGACCAAATCAAAGTCCAGATCGTCAACTAGCCGTCCGGCAGCCACAACCATCGCTCCCCCATGCATTCCCTGGAGCGATGGCGGTTGGCGCGCCCAATTCCACCTCTGAGGATTCCACCATGAACCAACCACCCACCAGGACTTCACACAAAGTTCTCGATAGGCTCGGCCTTCCCGCACCACTGCTTCTGGGGTTCGTCGGAATCCTCATATTCATGATCGGCGACGGGGTCGAGTCCAATTACCTCGCCCCGTTCCTCGTCAATAGCCAGGGTTTCACCGAAAACGCCGCAACGCTGACCATCAGCGCCTACGGCATCTTCGTGACCCTCGGTTCATGGTTGTCAGGTGCCCTGTCCAACGTTTTTGGCCCTCGCAAGGTGATGTGGATCGGCGCCATCAACTGGGTCGTTTTCGAAGCGATCTTCCTGGGATTCGGTGTCCATCTGGGCATCCAATGGATCGCGGTTCTCGCCTACGTCCTGCGCGGCATCGGCTACCCGTTCTTCGCCTATGCGTTCCTGGTGTGGATCAACCTCGCAGCACCCGCAAAACAACGAGGCACCTCCGTGGGCTGGTTCTGGTTTGCCTTCGGCGCAGGCCTGCCAACGCTCGGATCCTTCGTCGCCAGCAAGACAATTCCCATCCTGGGGGAAGAAGGCACGCTCTGGTTGTCAGTTGCCCTTGTCGCATTCGGCGCAGCACTAGCACTCTTCGGCATTCGCGACCGCACCCATGCCGGACCAGTAGCCACTGGCAACGGAACGGTACTCCAGGGAATGGCCCAAGGCCTGAGCATCATCTGGCGCGAACCCAAGGTCACGGTCGGATCGGTGGTCCGCCTGATTAACACAGCTCCCAATTTCGCCCTCTTCATTGTGGCTCCGATCTATTTCGTTGAAGTCATCGGGTTCTCCCAAGCTCAGTATCTGCTCATCGTCACGATCGTCTACACCGCCAATATCTTCGCCAACCTCTTTTTCGGAGTCATCGGGGACCGGTTCGGCTGGCGAAATACCGTCATGTGGTTTGGCTGCGTCATGAGCGCCATCGGGCTTGTCCTGCTCTACTACGTGCCGCTGGCTGTGGGGCCGCAGTTCTGGATCACGGTTCTCTGCTGGTCGGTATTCTCCATCGGACTGGCCGGGTTCGTTCCGCTGACGGCCCTCGTCCCAGCCATTGTCCAACCAAGTGAACGCGCAAATGCCCTCGCCGTCTATACGCTGGCGGCAGGTCTCTCCTCGTTCGTCGGCCCAGTCCTGGTCGGCGTTCTCGGCGGATCCCAAAACCTGCAAGCCACCATCTGGGTCTTCGCGGCGATCTACATCATCGGCGCATTGCTCTGCCTCACCCTCAAGAGCACCGAAGACCCTGGGCAGGCCAAAAAATCCCTCCCGGCCGCCCAGCAGCACTCGGCCAAGGCCTGACCCCGGCCTCCGGGCCTCTTCCAGCGACAACTACCAACTATCCATGGAGCATTAATGACCATCGCATCCCCCGCTTCCTCGTCCAAGCCCCACAAAGATCGAAATCTGGCGCTGGAACTTGTGCGGGCGACGGAGGCAGCGGCCATCGCGGCCACGCCATGGGTCGGAGCCGGCGACAAGAACAGCGCCGACGGGGCGGCCGTGGATGCAATGCGCTTGCAGCTGGCGACGGTCAATTTCGACGGGGTCGTGGTCATCGGAGAAGGGGAAAAAGACCAAGCGCCCATGCTCTACAACGGAGAACGGGTGGGAAACGCGACAGGGCAAAAGTTCGATGTCGCCGTCGACCCGATCGACGGGACCCGCCTGGCAGCATTGGGGTTCAATAATGCCCTGTCGGTGCTAGCCGTTGCCGACGCAGGGAGCATGCTGGATGCCTCTTCCGTGTTCTACATGGAAAAACTCGTCACTGGTCCCGAAGCCGCCGATGACGTTGATCTGCGTCTGCCGGTCAAGGAAAATCTGCGCCTGATTGCCAAGGCCAAGGGTCTCAGCATCAGCCAGTTAACAGTGAGCGTCCTGGACCGCGACAGGCACCAGGATCTGGTGCGTGAAATCCATGAAGCCGGCGCTCGTACCCAAGCGGTCATTGATGGAGATGTGGCCGCAGCCATCGCCGCAGTGCGTGGCAACACAGGCATTGATGCCCTCATGGGCATCGGCGGTTCACCAGAGGGCGTCGTGACGGCGTGCGCCATCAAAGCGCTGGGCGGAGTGATCCAGGGTCGGCTAATGCCAACCTCCCCAGAAGAACAGGACAGGGGCCTGCACGCTGGCTTGGACATGGAAAAGATCTACACCACCTCTGATCTAGTCAACAGCGAGAACTGCTTCTTCGCGGCGACCGGAATCACCAACGGCGACCTGCTCAAGGGAGTCACCGTCGACAGTGCTAAGTTGACTACACAATCCATTGTCATGCGCTCCAAAACAGGAACCGTGAGAACCATCGACGCAGAGCACAAGATCACTAAATGGTCTCAGGATTGATGAAAGTGGTTCTACAGTTTTGAGCTCGAATCACTGAAACTGGTTTTTCGAAAAGTGGTGCAAATGAGAACAATATAGTGCGCTAGTACAACCACGATCTGAGCTGGTCAAGTTTCTGAGACACAATCTTTGATTGTTTCCTAAATACCCTCAAGCCGCAACAGCCTGAGAAAACCTCTCCTCATACAAATCCAGGACCGCCTGAGGGCTCAACCCACCATTAGCCGTATGAGGACGCTTCCTGTTGTACCAAGTCTCGATGTACTCCATCACCGAAGTCCGGGCCGCCATGCGGCTAGTGAACGCCCGGTGATGGAACATCTCATTCTTGATCGTTGAAAACGCTGACTCAGCTACGGCGTTATCCCAACACACCCCGGTGCGGCCCATCGACTGCCGAACCCCGTGCGCAGCGCACCACCTCTGGAATACATCCGCGGTGTACTGCGTGCCTCGGTCTGAGTGGAAAACGCTGCCAGGGCGGATGAATGAACTGCTCCCCAAAAGTTGGACTGAGAAATCAGAACTACTTCTGGGGAGCATTTTCATGCGAACACGCAGCACATTAACCGAGGGCCAACGAGAACGACTCGTTGATCTTTTTGAAGCCGGCATGGGATCGAAAGCTGCCGCCAGCCAACTGAACGTTCGTTACTCTGCCACGGAGAAGCTTTACGATCGGTGGCGATTACATGGCAGGCTTTGTCTTATGGAAAAGCCAACCAAGACTGTATATTCCTTCGAGATCAAGAAGGAAGTCGTTCAGCGGTACCTCGCCGGTGAAACTGGTATGGATCTCGCGGCCGAGTTCCATATCAGTTCTAAGGAATTGGTGAAGAGTTGGACGCGAGCATGGCGCCAAGGTGGGGACGAAGCGCTCATGCCCAAACCCAAAGGACGGCCTAAAGGCGCCGCTCGGCCTGAACCTTTGAGCGAAGAAGAGAAGCTTCGCCGGGAGAACAAGCGACTGCTCGCCGAGGTGGCCTACCTGAAAAAATTGCGGGACTTGAGGGAGCAGGGGCACCGCTAAAAACCAAGGCGACTGTCACTCTCAAGTCAGAACACGACCTCACAGACCTGCTTGCCGCGGCAGGATTGGCCAGGTCAACCTATTACTACCATCTGAAACTGATGGACCAGGCGGATCCGCACGCGGAACTCAAAACAGCCATCACCACGTCCTTTGAGACCAGCAAACGGCGCTACGGGTACCGAAGAGTTCACATGGACCTTCGCGCTGAAGGCTGGAATGTTGGTAGGAAGCTGGTCCGCAAGCTCATGCGGATCCTCGGATTCCAATCCAAAGCGCGCCCGAAGCGGCGTTATAACTCGTATCAGGGTGAGCAGAGCAAGATCGCTGAGAATCTGTTGCAACGACAGTTTGATGTTGAAGCTCCGGATACCGTTTACGTCAGTGACGTGACTGAGTTCAGAGTTGATCAGAGAAAACTGTATTTGTCACCGATTATGGATCTGTTTGACCACAGCATCCGGAGCTACACGATCGCCTCGTCACCTACTACGGCGTTCACCAGTCAAAGCTTGGCACTGGCTTTAGGTTCCCGGGACTTCAACAAGAAGCTGTTGGTGCATACGGATCAAGGTTTCCAGTATCAGCATCAATCGTGGAAACGATTGCTGGAGGAGCATGGCGCGGTGCAGTCCATGTCTCGTAAAGGCAATTGCTTCGACAACTCGGTCATGGAGAATTTCTTTGGACATCTCAAGCCAGAGATGTTTCATGGAGAGCATTTCGCGGATTATGAGGAGCTCAAGGTGGAGGTTGAGGTGTATATCGATTGGTACAACAGCAGTCGTCGTAAGGAACGGCTGAAGGGTATGACTCCGATGGAATATCGGTGTCATACCCTTGCAGCCTGAGCCGGACTATTATTTAGTAAGTCCAACTTTCGGGACCCAGTTCAGAAACCCCGCGAAACAGCCATTTCCATCGCATCAATTACCAACTGCGTCTGCATGTTCTCTGCCATCGACCAGCCCACGATCTGACGCGAGTACAAATCGATCACCGTAGCCAGATACAACCAGCCCTTACCGGTACGCAGGTAAGTAATATCGCCAACCAGCTTCGCCCCAGGGCGTGAGGAACGGAAGTCACGCTTGCCGAGCTTATCGACCATATGGTTCTTGATATGCGCCGTCCGAGCCTGATGATCACGCACTGTCGTGGTCTTGAACCCGCTCATCAGCTTGTCCTCGATTCCGAGTTCCTTCATGATCGACAGGATTGTGGACTTCGGGATCTCTTCTTCTTGGTTATTGCGGATCAAGTCCACCAGCTGGCCGGCGCCAGCAACTTGGTTGGACGCCTCGTATTCGTCTCAAACTAGTTTCGACCGGTGCGCCCGCAAGACTTTAGCTTCACTCAGCTGCTTGGAGGGGTTCAGCCACCGGTAATAGGCGGCCCGGGAAAAACTGAGTTTCTGGCACATCCACTTCACCGGGTACTGGCCGGTATGGGATTTGATGAAGTTGAAAGCGGCGCTTATTTCTTGTTGTTCGACGCGAAATAGGCGCTGACATCTTTTAAAAATTCGTTCTCCCGTTTCACCTCTAGCAATTTCTTGCGCAGCATCTCGTATTGGACCCACTCCACAGGGCCTCGTTCTTCGGTTTCCGCTTCGGGGTGCTCGGCGCGGTAGGCGCGGACCCAGTTACCCAGGGTTCCTTCATTGATGCCCAGGCTTGCTGCGACCTCGATGAGGCTCTTCTGGGACGAGATCACCAGCTCTATTGCTTCGGCACGGAATTCCGGGGTGAACTTCTGACGTCTGGTCATGCACACATTCTCCTACGAACGCGTGTCTCACAAGATCATGACAGCTCAAGTGTGATGTGAACGAACTTTCTTTATTTAGCTGTGTGTATGCCTATGCGTTATTTCGGTAGAAATTTCTGCAAGGTTAGCGGTACCGGGCATTGTGGGAGAACCCGTTATCTGTTGAAGTATGGTCCGGCTTTGTTTGGGGAGATTTTATTCTTCTGAGTATTCCGAGTGCGCCTATGGAGAGTAATCCTGCGAGAGGTCCATGAAGGGTTGCGATATCGGCCACTGCAAAGACCATAATCCAATTCAATACTTCGGCAGGCGGGTATCCAGTCCAGTTGCCTGCTGAGATCAGGATGGGTGTCGAGTAGGCAATCATGGCAACGCAGAAGAAGATTGCCCATTTGAGGGGTGGCATGGTCCGTATGTGTGTGCCGCCTAGGACAAGAGCTAATACCAGGAGTGAACCAACCCAGCGCCAGGGATCGAGAAGCGTTTGATCGACAAAGGTGAGTTTGTTGTGAATCGCTTCGTTCACGAGTCCAGCTGATGCGATGTAAGAAGGAAGGATTGGAACTATTAGGAGAAGGCCTAGTAGTACTGCGTAAATCGGTACCTTCAGTATCGATTGGGAAGTTTTCATCGTAAATTAGTACCCTCCACGGTATCCTGCAAGCTTGACCACTGGGCAGACAAATCGGACCAGGCAGGTGGCATCTTTATATGCACGAGTGTAGACGTTCCGGAAGGCTCCGTTGCCTCCATGAATGGCGATTTCATGGTTTGGCATCTGTCGGTGTTCACCGGAGATGATGGACCAGCTGCCTGCTCGTGTCACGGTCATGGTGAATGCGGCTTCAATTGCATTGGGTACACCAGTGCAGAAAGGATTTCCTGCATGTACCCTAAATCGAAGATCGACTTCTTTGCTGTTGCTCAGTGAAAGGCGGGAGACGGAGATGTTTGCTGAGCTCGCTGTTTTAGTTGCTAATAGCTTCTTTGTCGACTTGTTGTAAACCTTGGTCGAAGAAACACCCTTTGTGGCTGATGTCAGTTTTCCATTTTGTGTCCAGTCGATCCCGGCTGTTACGCGGGTTTTATAGCTTCCTGTGGGATTCCATGAGCGATTATTTCCATCGAACTCGAACTTTGAGCCACTGTACTGTCCGCAGCCTGCTGGTGGTGCATTAACCTTTGCCATAGGGATAAATGTCTGATGCCTTACTGCAGACGTAGTACGAGCGGCAGCAGCAACCGAAATGTCAGAAGCAGCGGAAGAGATGCTGGATTGGCTTCCGCTTCCTTCCGGTACGGTGACTTCCAATCCCCACGTAGCGGCCTCCGCAGAATCGTTACCGACAGTTTCGACACGGTAGGAAGCGAGTTCGCCAGGCACGACGTCTGTGTCGCGGAAGTTGTCCGAATCAACAGATGCAATCTCTAGGTTGTTCTTGAAGATTACTGCTCCAGTAGCTCCTCGCGGAAGTTGCCATGACAGATCCACGAAGTCTGGCGTGGCTGCCCACATTGCGCGCCCTTTTTCTCTATCGGCGTTTGCCATCGTGAGGTCGGCGACGGCGTAACTGTCTGAAGATTTGAGAATTTGTATATCCGCGGCGTCACTGGCAATTTTTTGTGTGGCTTTCATGGATTGGTATGAGGCTGCTGGCGCTTTGATTTTTTGTCTGGCTATATTTTGAAGCGTGAAACTTGCTTTCTCTGCCGCATGGTGGTTCGTAGGGGTTTGGGGCACGGTGGAGGCTACTGCCGTACTTGCGCAGAGGCTCAAAGTGGCGACCGATGCGAGAACGATTGATCCAGTCTTTGAGAGAAGGGACATGTGGATCTCCTTAAGCTGTGTGGGATCGCTTGCTTCATTGCGGTGACCTGAACTCCTGCTGGTTTAGAAAAGTGAATGTCTTAGCACGAATCTACTTACCGGCAATTTAAGAAATTACTCTAGCCGTGTGATTGAGAATAAAAATGGAAATCATAGAATTCGTTACCGGAACGTTAGAAATTGGCCGTTGACCCGGTATTATTTTGATTTTTAGCGGCTTTGCGCTGGAAAAGATTTGCTATCTTTCGCTATCTGATGTATCAGAAGTTTGATCTTATGCCTGCAATCCATTCGTTGATCAGAGAATTGCTTCAACGCATGACCAGTGTCCAATCCGTATTTCTCGGGTTTCGCTTCGTATGGCTTTTGAATCCGGGAATCTGAAAATTGTCGCGTTCTTCGGGACGAGGCGTTCCGTGTTCGTTCAGAGACGTCAATTTGGTGATTGTTGTAATGCCTACAGTTGATCGGTCTAAACGCATTGGCTTTGATCCACTGTTAGCACCTTGGGGAACACAAAGAGGCCAGGGCGGGGGCATACCGTCCCGCCCTGGCCTCTTGTTGTGTGGTGTCTAGTTTCGGCCAGCGGCTTGTTTGCGTAGCGAGTTGTAGTAATGGTCGATGATTTATCGACTGTTTCTGCATGGCTGGAAGATTTAGGCTGAACCTGAGTATCGTCGTAGCAGGCATAGAGAGGATCGGTTTTCCTTTTACGGCCAAGCGTATAGATGCATGCTTCGGTGTATTTGGGGTGTAACGGCAGTTCCTTCTTAGCGCCATGAAGGCTATGTACTGTGGCAGTGTGCTCGCTTTATTGGGACATGGAGAAACAGAGCTGGCCTCTGTCCAGTGTTCTGCGAAAACGTTCAGCAAGCATGAGTCGAGGGCCTGGAATGCGTAGGCCTGGCTGAAAGCAGGGCAATTCTTGAGTACCGCCACCGCCACAATTGTGTAAGGAAACATGACGATGACGAACTTTCCAACCCGACGTACCTTCTTGAGCTTCACAGCTCTTTCAATTGCTGGTTTGGGTCTGAGCAGTTGCTCATTGCTGGGGGAATCTGCTCCCAGCAATGGCGGCCAGGCAGCTTCACCGCAAGAGGAAATGGGGTCGGTGGACGGTGCTAGCACTCTGATCGCCTACTTCTCTGTGCCCGAGACCGACGATCCTGAAGGCATGACACAAGATGAAGAGAATAGCACCCATGTTGTTGATGGGACGGTGTATGGGAACACGCAATATGCTGCGATGCTCATGGCCGAAAGCCTAGGAGCTCAGTTGTTCCGGATTGAGACCGCTCAAGAGCTGCCTCTTGACCATCAGACGCTGATTGATCTGGCAGTGCAGTGGCAAGATGATGGAGAACGTCCTGAACTGAAGGAACTCATCCCGAACATGGACGAATACGACACGGTCATCGTGGGGTATCCAATCTGGGAATATGACATGCCGATGCCGCTGTACACGTTCTTCGAGCAAAACGACTTCGCAGGCAAAGATGTTTACATCTTCACGACCCACGATGTCAGTGGATTGTCTGGAACCCTGGAGACAGTGACCGGAATGCTTCCGGAAGCCAATGTCAGTGCTAACACCTTCGATATCTCCCGCAACGATATGGACCAGTCCGAGGCTCTCGTCGCTGATTGGGTCGGCACGCTCAGCTAGACCTCGCTTCTAGGGAACATTGCGTTTTATGGAATGAAGAAGACCTCCGGAAGGAAGTGGGGCTAAGCCCACTTCCTTCCGGAGGTCTTCGTGATTCACGAGATCATGTATTTCATTTTTGAGGGGGATGAAGTGTCGTTGGATCGCTGCATTCGTTATTCCCGGGATCCAAGTAGCATCCGCCTGTTCATAGGAGGATATTGAAACGACATGCTGTCCTTACATCAGGCGCTCCTGATGAATCCGGCGCCGTGATACTCCCATTTTCCGAAGCAGCCGTTGGTTCCCGAGCACTGCTGGGCTGGGGCCGACGATGAAGAACGCCCCATTTTCCAAGTCATGCTCGGCGAGTTCCCGTTCGAGGTCTTCTTTGCGGAAGCGGCCGACGCTCGTCGTGACGCGCATCTTTCCACCGGATGCCTCGCGGTAGGCGTCGAGTACGTTCTGGTAGTAGAGGTCCTCCTCGGAACGGACAGACCAGAGCAGGTGGATTTTCCGGTGTGCGTGGTGCGCCGCGGCGAGGCTGAGCAGCGGTGCGACGCCAGCACCCATGCCGAGCAGCACCAGTGGAGCCTCAGGGTCGTGGCCCCGTACCGCTGATTCGAAGCGGCCAAAAGGGCCTTCCAACCGGGCTCGCGTACCTGCCGCCACGTCGGTAAGGCCGTTGGTGTAGTCGCCATGCTGGCGGATCGTGAACGTGACCGTGCCTTGATCGTCGTCAGTCGCTGAAAACGGGTGTGGTTCTTGCCCAACAGCAGCGGAACCTTCAAATCGGAGGAAGAAGAAATCCCCTGGGCGGATCGAAGCGTGCCGTTGGTCGAGTTCGAGGGAGATCCTCCGGGTGGAAGCCCCGCGCGCTTCGTTCGCCATGACAGTGCCCGTGGGCATCGCCTCTAGGGCGATCCACTTCTTCCAGACATAAGCAGCCAGCACCGCGACGGTGTAGAAGTCGAAAAGGATCATGAACACCGGATACTGGTTCATCCGCGCCAGAACGTGCACATGCAGCCAGATCAGCAGCACCACGACGAAGTTCACACGGTGCAGCCAGATCGACAGCTGGCGCCGGAACAAGTTCTTCTCCAGGAACCGCCTGGCACGCAGCAGCCAGACTGAACGGTCCACCAGCCAGCCGCTGAGGAAGAACACTGCCAGGCACAGGGTGGTGATGGAAAGGTAAAGGCCCCAGTCGCCGAGATCTTCAGCGAGTCCGTTGCTAGTGTAGGAGTTCTGGTCGTGGACATATGCCAGGAACAGCGCGCCGAGGCCGAGGATGCCGTGCATCCGGTAGACGGCTGGAAGGCCGACGGCCCGATCCAGCCATTGCGGACGGATGCTGAGCAGGATCGCGAAAAGCCACCAGCAATAGGCGATCAGCCCGAACAGCACTAGTTGCTTGAGGACCACCGGTTCGGTCGCGATCAGGTCATAGATGACCAGAAGCGGCACCGGGAAGAGCACTGCTGCTCCCCAGAGCGCGATGCTGCGCAGCGCGTTCATGAGGCAATCCACAGGTTGAATACGCTCAATGCGGCCATCGCCAGCACGGATGAAGCGATTAAGATGGTTGTTTTGAGTCTCGTACTCATGGTTCCTTCTCTTCTTTGGAGGTCGTCGTTCGGCGGCCCCGAAAAGAGGGGACGGATGCTTGAGTCAGTTGGTGAATCGGTGGCGGATCGCGGTGAGATCGTCCAGGAAGCCTTGTGGTTCGGCATGCAGCGGCAAGTTCTTCCGGTCTTGAAGGCCGTCCAGAGCAGTGTCCGGCGCGAGCTGGGCGAAGAGCGGTTCCATCTGATCCTGAGTTGCTCCTTGCTCGGCGACCAGTTCGAAGGTCTTCGATGCGGCTGCATCGGAAGCCAGGCTCGCGACAAGGACCTGGGCGATGTGCTGCCGGGAGATCACCCCATCGTTGGGGTGCCTGCCCAGTGCGTGTCTCCTTGGCGGAACACCAAGCGTTGTTCCTCCGGTGCGTTGTAGTCGAACCAGCTTGGCCGCACGATCGTGTAGGGAAGGCCGCTAGCCCGAACCAGTCGTTCGGCCCTCCGTTTCCAGTCGTGCCCGACCGTGGGCTTGGTGACCCCCAGCGCGGTCATCAGCGCGATGCGTACCGGCGCTTTCAAGGCCGCAAGGACAGCTATGGTGGGCCTATAGTTCGCCTGATCGGCATCTGCATCACGGTAGGTTCCCTGGGTGAAAACGATCCCTGACACGGTTTCCAGCGCAACCGCCAGTGTTTCCGCGTGGGTGGGATCCCCGACGATGATCTGGGTTCCTTCGGGAAAGAGCGAGGCCTGGGCGGGATTTCGCACCAGCGCACGTGTCGTGTAGCCGGCGCGTAAGGATTCTGCCACGACCTGTTGGCCGATGCTGCCTGAGGCTCCGATGACCAGGACTGTCGTCATTGGTGTTGCAGACATGAGGTTGTTCTTTTCTTCCCTGATTAGCTGTTGGTTGCGGCCTGGTCTCGGATCTTGGCCAATGCGTCGTTGAAGCCGTCGCCGCAGCTGCTTGAGCCGGCTAGCACGCCGACCTCGACGTCGTCCACGCTTTTGCCGATGACTTCATCGGGAAGCGCTGCGGCGAACCGTTCTTGGTATCCGCGAGAGTTTTCGTTGTTATCGGGCATCAGGCCCGACTCGACATCCGTTATCCGGCCGTCATCGAGCGTGACGGTGAAGGTCATGTAGGAGGGCGCTCCACCGTAGTAGCCCCGGGCCGTGTAGCTGCCGTCAGCGTATTCGGTTTCCTGCGCCTCCGATGATTCCGAATCCTTAGGACTGGCAGTGGAGCTATTGCTTGGCTGCTGGCTTGGCGTGGTGGTGGGGCGCGATTCTTCGCTGCTGCACCCGGCAAGTGGAACCAGCACGGCCAAGGAGGCTGCGGCGCCGGCGGCGGCACGGGTCAAACGATGTGTTTTCATTCGGTGGTCTCCTGATCAGGTTGGGACGGGTTTAGAGGAATAGTTCGCCGGGAAAGTTGTTGGACCATTGGACCCGGCCATCGGCGAACATCCGGACCCAGGAAAAATCGAACTCTTCTAGTTGCCCGGGTTCGGCAAGGAAGAGGGCCGTGGCCAGGCCATCGGCGGTGGCGGCGTCCGCAGCGATAGCCCAGGCCGCTACGACTTCATTCACGGGTTGGCCGGTACGCCCATCAAGGACATGATGCAGCCCCGTGCCCCATGCCCGGCGATTGGTGGCCGAAGCGCACAGCGCCGCATTGTCCAACGCCACGGTGCCGATCACCCGGCCCTCCCGGGTTGGATGCTCCAGCCCGACAGCGACCGACTCGGAGCCTGCATGGAGCAGGTCCCCGCTGCCATTAACTAGGAACGCATCGATGGCGGCGCTGCGCATCACCTGTCCGATCAGGTCCACCAGGTATCCTTTTCCTGCTGCGCCGACATCGATCACCACGGGGCGCTCCGTGATTAGCCGGGCCCCTTCGCGATGCACGTCCCGCACCCAGGAGTCCGGGACCCGTGCGGCGAGGGCTTCGTAATCGGGTTTGAGCGAATATTCTGCGTCATAGCCCAGCAGCTCCAGATCCCGGCCGACCAGCGGATCAAGAGCGCCATGAGTGGCAGCGAACAACTTGTCGTAGAGGTCGAGCAGCGCGATATCCCTGTTGGGAATCGTGTATATCCCTCCTCGGCCGGCGCGTGCGATCTGCGTGACCAAGGAGTCCGCGCGGAACCGGGACCAGGCCTTGTCGTAGTCCTCGCACAGCTCAAGGATTTCTTGGCGTACGGTCTCTGGCATGCGGGTGCCAGTGTCGATCGTCCAGTTCGTGCCTATCGCGGTGAACTGAAACCGGACGCCGGGGCCTGGTGCACTATCTTCCATGATTTGTTCCTGGCTGGCAGCGAGGGTTCTCTAGGCTTCCGGGATATCGCGGTGGAAGTTCTCCAACGTGATCGAGTCCGGGTCCGGGCCGCTGCGGACTGCAGTATCCAACGCATCGATCGCGGCCAGCTCTTCGGCGCCCAATTCGAAATCGAACACGTCGAAGTTCTGGGCAATGCGATCTGGCTTGACCGACTTCGGGATGGCCGAGCGTCCTTCTTGCAGATGCCAGCGCAGCATCACCTGGGCCGGGGATTTGCCGTGCACGGCGGCGATCTCGCCAAGGACAGGGTCATTGAAAGTGGAACGGCTGGAATCGTCCCGGTAGCTGGTGATCCCGCCCATGGGGGACCATGCCTGGGTGAGAATTCCGTGTTCAGCATTGGCCTGTTGCACTTCTGGCTGTGAGAAGTACGGGTGCCCTTCTACCTGGTTGACCGAAGGAAGGACGTCCGTCGCGTCGATGAGGCGGTGGAGCACGTCAGGCATGAAGTTCGAGACGCCGATCGCGCGGACCTTTCCGTCCGCCAGCAATTCTTCCAGTGCCTTGTATGCACCGATGGTCCGTTCGAAGTCGACGGTGAGCGGCTGGTGTAAGAGCAGCAGATCGATGTAGTCCACGCCGAGTTTCCCTGCGGACTTCTCGAATGAATGCAGTGCCTGGTCGTAGCCGTAGTCGCTGATCCACAGTTTCGTTTCGATAAAGATCTCGGACCGTTCAATGCCCGAATGGCGGATTGCTTCGCCGACCTCTCGTTCATTGCCGTAGGCTGCGGCCGTATCAATCAGACGGTAGCCGACTGTCAGGGCTTCCTGGACGGAGTCGACGGTTTGCTCCGGTGGCGTCTGGAAAACACCGAAGCCGAGGGCCGGCATATCCACGCCATTGTTCAAAGTGAAATTCATGTTCGTCATGATTTCAACATTAGGCCGGACGGATTCGTTGAAGAAGGAACTGGCAGTACGCCCTTATGTCAACGTTCGCGTTGCATTGGTTGGCGTTCCACGGTGTTCTTGGATGCGACCAGATTCCCGAGCAGCTGCAGGCGCTCTTCGCTGGCAGATCCAGGCTCGGCGGTAAATGCAAACATGGACCACTCGGGGTTGGCTGGAAGTTCCATCGCCTGATAGGAGAGTTCCAGATCGCCTACGGCCGGATGGTGAATGCGTTTGAGTCCGCCACGATGATGGCGCACGTCGTGCTGGGCCCACCGGTAGCGGAAGGCATCGCTGCGGGTCACGAGTTCGCCGATCAAGTTGGTCAGCTTGGTGTCCAGCGGATTCTGTCCGGCATAGATGCGCAGTGTGGCCACCAGGTCATCGGCGTTACGTTCCCAATCAGGGAAGAAGAGCCGGGAAGCGGTGCTGAAGAACATGAACCGTGCCGTGTTGCCCTGGTTGGACGGATCATCCAGCATCGGAGCGTAGAGTGCACGGCCCAGAGGATTAGCGGCGATGTAGTCCAAACGGCGATCCCGGACCCACATCGGGGCACCGGTCACTGCGTCAAGGAACTGCTGCAAACCAGCCGTAACCTCATTCTTCGGGCGCGGGCTGCGACGGCTGCGCGGCGGGGTAGGACCGGCAGCCTGCGCCAGATCCGCCAGATGGTCAGTCTCGGCTTCGTTCAGGCGCAACGCACGGGAGAGCGCATCGAGCACTTCCAGCGAAACGCCACGCAGATCGCCGCGTTCCATCCGGGCGTAGTATTCCACGCTGACGCCGGTGAGCAGGGCGACTTCTTCACGGCGCAGACCCGGCACCCTACGACGTCCCGAACTGATCAGTCCCGCCTGCTCAGGGGAAATCCGATCGCGGCGAGTCCGCAGAAAATCGGTGACTTCTTCTCGATGATCCATGCCTCAACAGTAGCCGGAACACTCCTGTGTAAGGGAGGAACTGCCAGTGCACGGATAGCTGGTTCCTTTCCCCGGCTCGTGGAGCTGGCTTGAATGGAAACATCATCGAACGCCAGCACCGAAAGCAGCACATGACCCAAACGAGACCCTCCATTCCCCGGCCAACACCAGTGCAGCAGCGGGCCGCCCTTGGCGTGGCCATGCTCGGATTCTTCGTGGTGGCCCTCGACGCCCAGATCGTCAATGTCGCCTTGCCCAGCATGGGAACCGAGCTGGGCACCACCCTGTCCGGCCTCCAGTGGATCGTCACCGGCTATACGCTGCTGTTCTCGGCCTTGCAGCTGTTCGGCGGCACGATGTCCGACCGCATCGGAGCCCGCCGCGCCTATGGCATCGGCATGCTCATCTTTGCCCTCGGATCGGCCGCGTGCGCAGCTGCCCCCACTCTTGCGGTACTCGTTGCAGGACGCGTCTTGCAAGGCGTCGGCGCGGCCATGATCACTCCAACCTCGCTCGCCCTGATCCGCGAGGCCTTCCACGACGCTGTTCAACGGGGCCGGGCCATCACCAACTGGGCACTGGGCGGCTCCGTCGCCGCGGCTGCCGGGCCGGTCCTGGGCGGCGTGCTCACCCAATTCGGCTGGCGATGGATTTTCCTTGTCAACCTGCCAGTAGGGGTTCTGGCTTTTGTGATTCTCTCCCGGGTGGCAACCTCGGCACGGCGACCAGCGCCGTTCGATTGGATCGGTCAGGTCTCTGCCGTCATGGCACTAGGATCACTCACCTATGGCATCATCGAGGGCGGCTCCCTAGGCTACTCCGCTCCTGAGGTGCTCATTGCGTTTGGGTTGACTGTCCTCGCGGCGTTCGTCTTCCTCTTCGCGCAGGCCCGTGGCCGCAATCCAATGATGCCGCTGGACCTGTTCCGTTCTTCGACCGTCTCTACCGGGCTGGGCATCGCGTTCGTGAGCATGGCCGCGTTCTATGGCGTGGTATTCGTGCAAAGCCTCTACTTCCAGGAGCAACGCGGGGCGAGCGCGCTCATGACCGGCTTGCTTTTCCTGCCGATGACCGGCCTGGTCGCATTGCTCAACCCGCTGGTCGCCCGGCTCATGGAACACCTCGGAAAAATCGTCACCGCCATCATCGGTGTACTCATGATGTCTGCTGGGCTCATTTCACTCGCCTTCATTCCTGGACAAGCCCCGATGATCTACACCGCTCTACTCATGATCCCTGTCGGCCTGGGCGGCTCGTTCACCGTCCCGCCGCTCACCGCCCTCATCTTGGACCAAGTCCCGGCTGAACGAACGGGCGCTGCCAGCGGCGTGCTGAACACCGCCCGCCAGATGGGCGGCTCGCTCGGCATCGCGGTCTTCGGCGCCGTACTCGCCGTGCAACCAGATTTCCGAACCGGCCTGCGCTTCGACTACCTAGGCGCCGGGGTGTTGCTTCTGCTGCTGGCTGCGGCAACCCTGAAGCTTCGCAAAGCGGCCTGAAAACCAGGCGGCTTGCCTAGAAAAATAAGACGCAGTCGGCAAATCTCAAACCAGTGTCAATACTCAAATCAACAGAATGAAGGAGAACCATCCCATGAACAATCAGAACAGCGCTCGTGTCGCAGTCATCACCGGGGCATCCTCCGGCATCGGCGCGGCGACCGCCCGTGCGCTAGCAGCCCAGGGATACGCTATCGCGCTTCTTGCACGCAGGCTTGACCGCATCGAAGCGCTAGCCCAGGAACTGGGCAACGGCTCTATTGCCATTCAGGCTGATGTCACCGACCGCGAACAGATCCTTGACGCAGCTCGACGGGTAAAGAATGAGCTCGGCGGAGCAGATGTGCTCATGAACAACGCAGGCGTCATGCTCCTCGGCCCATTCGGCTCCGAGCTTCGAGACGATTACCGCACGATGGTCGAAGCAAACCTACTCGGTGCGATCACCACCACCGAAGTCTTCCTTGACCAGCTCAAGGACGGCGGCGGAGACCTCATCAACATCTCCTCGGTCGCCGGCCGAACTGCCAGGGCCACCAACGGCGTGTATGCGGCCACCAAATGGGGCATCAACGGCTGGTCAGAGTCGCTTCGGCAAGAACTGCTTCCCGACGTCCGGGTCACCCTTATCGAACCAGGCGTGGTCGATACCGACCTGCCGTCTCACATCACTGACGTGGCAACACGTGAGGCGGTGCAGAAGGGCTATGATTCGGCGACGGTCACCCCGGAAGAAATCGCGGAAGTCATTGCCTTCGTATTGGGCAGACCGCGGCATTTGGTGATCAATGAAGTGCTGCTTCGTCCTGCGGATCAGCTTGGATAAGCGCGAACAAGTTGTCCCTTTACGGCAGTAAAGGGACAGATGCTCCTGGTATTTCGTCTTCTTTCGAGAGCCGCTAGTTCGCCACCGGCGACTTGTGGAATGCATGAAGGGTGCCACGCACTAGAAGTATCTCCGCACCTAATGAAGGCGGCGCACTGCGATGTTTTGGGTTCAGTGCGCCAGCATTACCTCTGTCTAGGCCACGTGTGGCTAATTAGATTCGTGATGCCATTACTACCTGCAATTAACCGCCATTCGTATCTAATAGTCACAGCCACCGGAGTGACAAATAAGGCTCTCAACGCAAGCGTTGAGAGCCTTTCTGCACACCCGAGCAACCTTGGGAATTATACTTGGATGCTATTGCCTGGCACCTTGGGGGACTGCCAGGCAACTAGCTAGGGCAGCACTTGGGGGATTCCGCGCTAGCCGAGAACTCACCCAGTTTCCTTGATATAAGTTCCTATCAATAGGACTACACGCAGAATGAAAAGCGGTCAAACGAGTTGAGGAAGTGGCGCCTATTCAATGGGCCTCTCCGCTGCTCGTTCTAGCGGTGCAGGTAAATATTCTGATGGATCTGAGTCCAGCCATCACCTGTCAGCGATTTGGGATCTGCATCATCTGCTACCAGAAGTACTTGGGTTCCTGACCCGTTGCTTGTGTTGACGATGGCGTTGCTCCCCCCGAGCAACCCGCACCCGCTAAGCCAGTTAGTTCCCGTTGTGGGATAGGCAAGCACGCAACCCATTTTCTTATCAGTTGAGGTGCCGATGAAGTAATTCGCGCCTTGGTATTCGACGGCAAAGCGTAAAGAACCTGGATCAATAATTTCAGGAATTTGGCTCGCCTTAGCCGCAGGCTGATCGGGCTGCGGTTCTTGTTCCAAGATTTCTAGATCACTCACTGATGTACAAGCTGTCATGGCTAGCACGGAAAACGCGATCAGCAATGATTTGACGAGTCCCTTTTTCAATTCCCGCACCTCTCGAATGGCCCTATTAAGCGATAGTAGCCCAGCCAAGCATCACTTGGGGAGTCATGGAGAAAAATTGCTAGGGAAAATCACGTCGGTTTATAAAGGTACTGTAACAATCAAGTTCCTCCATTATCTAAGCCTCGTAAACTTGATAGGTTTCAAAAACATTCGCTTGTCCATTTTTAACCTCCTCGTTTTTCCAAAGAAGGGAAATTGAAAATGAGTAGAAAATTAAAGCCTCTCGTGGCCTGCGTTTTCGCTTTCTTGCTTGTCTTCTCTACAGCGCAGGCAAGCCAGGCAACTACGGTCTGGTTCTTTGACGGTGTAAAAGCGCAGTATGTAAAGGCCAGCTGGTATGCCAACGGAACCACCGCGACCAAGCAAACTGAAGGATTCGTTCCTCATCGCTTGATGACAGTGACTGCTCAGGGAATCACGAACGCTGGAAGAAACGGTACCGTCTACAAGTCCGTAAGTGGGACTGGCCATGCTATCGCCCCTTACAAGACGGCTTCCAAAATCCATCATTCGCAGTGCTGGTGGCAGTACGCAAATGCCGGAACCTCCAACTACCAAATTCGCTGTGCTTACGAGAAATGAGGTGTTTTGAATGAAAAGTAACACTCGAAAGAAATCAGTGCTCTTTGGAGGGGTCGCTGCACTTGCTGCCCTTGGAGTTGCTATCGGCGTATCCTCCGGCTTGAATAGCCCTCACGAAGCTGTGGCCAGCGATATTCCATCTCCAGAAGCCCAGCTGAAGGTGTTGAGCCAACCCAAAACTGCGGCAGACAAGCTTCCCGCTTTCCTTGCCGAGTCCCTGAAAAATTCTGGTCTTAAACCAAAGACAGTACGTTTCATTGGGGAAGACCAGGAGAACAAATTCTGGGTATCGACTCATGGCGATATTGGTGTCTGTCTGCTGACAGAAGCAAAATTCGATGGTGGCGCAGGTGGGGTTTCGTGCGGTGACGCACAACATCTGACTGAAACTGGTATCGGACTTGTTTCATATTTCTCTGACGGTAAAACAGAGAAGGCTGTTCAAGCTCATTTGATTCCTGATGGTTATGCTTCACAAGCCCGGACTCTCAACAAGACAACTGTCGGAGAAAATCTCATCTTGGGCAACCCGGCTGTCAATGGTGAAGAGACGGTGGTACTTGCCCCTGAGGCAAGCTTGCGATCGTCGAAGTCTCTGCCGGCTTTGCAAATTCCGGATATTGAGGTGAGCGAAGCACCCTAATGAGGGAAGCTAGGGAACAGTTAGGCAGGTGCCGCTCCGTTGGAGTGGCACCTGCTTGTTTCGGACTAAGCAGAAAGATAGTTCGCTTGACACGAAATCAAAGTTTACTTGCTGGGTACCCCAATAACGGTCGGTCGTGAAATGTTCGTTAGGAATCAAGGGACAGATGAACTCATGAGAATGTGCACCTACCACATCGTGGACGGTGGTTGCGTTGAGCGTCTACTCCATCATTTTTTGTAGAACGCACTACTTGAGTTAAGCCCCGAAATCGCATTCAGGAGGGGGAGCCATTGCCGGTCTAATTGGTCGTAGGATCTAACTCGCCCGGTTTCTGGCCATCCGTCCTCGTTTCTAACTATTTCCTGGACCATGGTGAGCTGACGGCCATCATGAGAGGCTGCACAAACAGCGAGAGCCTCGTCTCGATCTTCGCGGATGCTGTAATGGGTTTCATCGTGTGAGTGAACTTTCCGTTTTCTATTCGGGTGGCGTTTCGTCCAGATTTCCCCGCTGAAGAGAAAGCCATTAGCTCCTAGGGATTGTATCCGCTGGGCAATGATCCGATGCATTACAACTTTTTCGCTTTGATCGCCAAAGCTCACCGGGAACGCGTCGAGTATCTTTTTGTCTTTGTAGAGGACCATCCAAGGAAGGGCTTCGCTATCAATGGAAATAAACTTTCCTGCCATTCGGAGCTGATGAGGGGCGATTTCAATAGGATCGCCGTCTAAGCTACGCGTCATTCCATAGCGCTCCCGCAAGTCCTTTTCAGAGAAAATATCTTCGTCGCGGCCAAACGAGTGGATACTGACCGCCAGCTCGCGCTCTGACTTCGTGTCAAAGTATCGAGTTATATTCGGCGGTGAAGCGACCATGCAAGCTGGACGATGCAGGTTTCGCATTCCTCGATCGCAAGACCTCGCTGGTAAATACAGCTCGGAACAATCTGTGTCAGGCTCGTGGAATGCTTCAAGGAGCGCGCATAAGAGGGAATAGAGAACACTGCAAGCGCTGAGCAGCTCAACATGCGGGAGGGTGTCTGCTACCCATTTTCTCGTGACCGCAATGACTCGACGATCGTTGTATGGGATGCCGGCCTGCAAAACTGAAGCTAATATCTCTTCGGTTGTGTATTTCGATGGAATTCGCCTCCCGGGCGTCACGGAAGTGAACGTGGTTGGGTCCACGAACTCTATTTCAGCCCAACTATATAGATTCAGATCATCTTCATGGATTACCAGATTTCGAGATGAGCGAGCCCATGTTGCTGCCGGGAACTGAGCTGCTTCTGACTCCCATTCTTTTAACTTCTCTACACCAAGGGGGAGGCGGCGCTTGCGTCGATCGATCAGATCCTTGGTGCTACCAAAAGCAGCGAGAAATGAATTTAGGTGACGTCTGAAGCCGTGCGGATCAGTATAGGCGTCGAGAGCATCATGCCAAGCAGCATGAGCGTCATCTAGTCTTCTATGAGCGCTTGGGACGGGGCAGGTCATGGTCACCTTGAAATCTCGTAGGCAGTTCAGCGGTAAGTGTTCTCCGTTGTGTGTTCACTTTGGAATGCACATAACGAGTTATTTTTGTCATGAGCATAACTTGGGCCGCGTATGAAACCGCAGAAGAAGCGCGGTAGCATCGATCTTCTCTTGCCAAATTTGAACTCAATGTCTCGCTACTGCAATGCGTTGATCTGGTTGATCAGCTGCCGGATCTCTTAGCCGAAGGTCTGGGCCATTCGGGTAGAAAGCTGGATTCATGTCAGCAGACACGAAAGATCTTGCGATCGTTCTTGTATCAACCCACTAGGTTCAACTGTTTGCTAAGACTGGTCAGTTGGAACGTGAAGTCGCCTGGAGCCGAGTACTTTAACGTCCTTTGAGCGAATTGCTCCATGAAGCATCCGCTAGGAGAAACCGGCGCCCTTGGTTAGAGACATAGATTAAAACCTTTCTCGACTCGAGAGATGCGGGGAACGTAAAGAGGCCAGTGTGGGGACGGTATATCCCCACCCTGGCCTCTTTTTGCGTGGTGTCTAGTTTCGGCCGGCTGCTTGTTTGCGTAGCGAGTTGTAGTACTGGTCGATGATTTCTTGTTTGATGCGGCCGCGGGCGTTGACTTGGATGTTGTTCTTGGCGGCCCATTCGCGGATTGCCTGGGAGTCTGTTGTCGCCTGCTGGGTGTTGTGCTGGGCTGAGTCGATGTAGGGCTGGAAGGCGGCGCGGAAGGCTGCGGCGTTGGTGTCGTTGAGGTCGATCTCGTAGCTGTTGGCGTTGATGGTGAAGTTGATGGATTCGGTCGCTTCGGTGCCGTCAATGTCGTCGATGAGGGTGATGCGGGTTTCGCGGGCCAAGTGGGCTCTCCTTAGTGGTGGTATGTCCCCGGATACGGGGTGGTTTAGTTGATGATGCTTGCGAAAGATGCGGGCAGGGTGATGTTGGGTGGTGCATTGCGAAAGCGGGGCGACTTGCTCGGCCGTGAGTCCTGCAATGCCGGTGCCGATCGGGGTGAGGAGGAACGTGAGCTCCTGATGCTCCGTGGCATAGTCGATGAACTCTTGGGCCTGGTGTTCGAGGGTAGGTAGTCCGCTCATTGAGTCAATGGCGTAGCTTTGCCCATGGTGGCCGGTTCCTTTGCCGAATTTCGCCCCGAATTTGAGCCATGCGGTGCAGGCAGCGCCTCCGAGGTGCCGCCCTTTAGCATTCGAACCGAAGACGAACACTTCGTTTGGGGCTAATCGGGTGATGTGCTCAGGGGTGATGGTATGTCCCATAGGTGTTCCTCCAGAAGACCGTTGTTCACGGATTAGCTGTCTTGTGGCTTGATCTGCAGCAGGGCCAGCTGCGCTTCGAGATCAAGCTTGCGACGGGTAAAAACAGTGACCACGACCGCAGACATCGCGGCAGCCAGGGCCAGGAATGCGTATGTAGGCCAAGCGACAGCAGCACTCTGATTACTCAGGGCACTAGTCAACCCATTATCTGCCCAGAGGTAGGCCACCAGGAGGACAATGGCGAGCAAAATAGTCCCGGCAAGGCCCCACGCCATCTTCAAGAGCCGGGAATTCACGGCTAATCCTGCTTTGATTGTTCGGATCTCATAAAGTCGCGAAGCCTCAGACACGGTATGTCCCTCCAATATTGCTGATCTCTTCTTCCTAACCAGCCTACAAAAAGTCGAAGTACTGCCTAGAGGCCGTTACATGCAGCGCTCCAAAATCCTCTTGATAGCTTGATGCTCAGCAGGAGTCATCCACACCCCATATTTGGCTTTCACCTCTGTCTGCCTGGCCACGTAATCACACCGGAACCCCTTATTCGGAGGCAACCAGGTCGCAGCGTCCTTATCTCCCTTAGCCGCATTAGTGGGACCATCGGAGGCCAGCAGATTCAACGGGTCATTAGCGAACTGCAACCGCTTCTCACTACTCCACAGCTGGGCGCCCTTTTGCCAGCTGTCAGACAAAGCAACGACATGATCAATCTGCACTGCAGTGCTCGTGGAAGGACCGCGCACGAACTCAATCTGCTCTCCCGTGTACGGATCAGAGAAAATCCCCGAGAGCACCGTGCACTGCGCCGATCCTGGCTTGAACTTCACCTCATGCAGGTCACGGGCCAGCACATCATTGCGCGCATCGCACCCATTGCGGTCAGGGTCCTTCCACCCTTGGCCGAACTGATCCCGCGCATACCCAATTTTCGCGGTACGTCCCTTCACCTCAACCTGATCCAGCTGCTTCAACGCCAGAGCATAGTCCTGCTTCAACGAAGGACTCACCGATTCGGCCGAGTCAGAACGCCACGACGAGAGATCCACAGAATCAACCGCTGAACAACCACTCAAACCCAGACCAATGATCAGCGCAGAGACCCCTGCCCACCGCAGCTTGCCACGCACCAGCGCGCCACTACAGAACATAGCGATCCTCCAATCCAGCGAAGACCTGAGACCGTGAAGCAGCATCCAGCTCCAAAGGACCTAGAAAAACCCTCTCCAGCTCATCGAGCACCTCACCAAACGGAACCCGCGCCTGCTCACTAGAAGGCCACTGCACCAAAGGCAGCCGAAACCGCCCCTCACGCAACACCACCACCAAATAGGCCCGCGGAATTCCCGCTTTTTCAGCGTGCGCCTTGTTAGACCACGTAAAAAACCGCACATACTGGTCATCGCCATCACGATGCACGCGATGAAAACTCTGGAAACCGGGCTCCTCGACATACGAGAAGCCATGCCGACCCAAGGTCAGCTCCAACTGCTTGCGTGAAATCATCACATCCCTTTCTCTCCCACGGCGCTCGCCGGGCATCAAGCCTGTCCTGATTGCTCAGGGGATAGCTCTGTCTGGATCGGCTTTCTGCCACGGATTCTCCAATGGTCGCCGAGACCAAAATCAGTGCCTAGAAAATAAATCTAGACAAAGGGTTGTCGCATGACAAGTCTTTTAGTAAAGTTGTATTTGTCAGATCAAGAGAAAGAGGTTCGCAGATGCGACACGAAAAAAAGGTTCGCAAGCTCATACCAGAGCTTGAACGCCAAGGATTCCGAGTCAGGGAAACCAAGTCAGGCTGGATGATCTACCCACCCAACAAGGACCAGCTGACCATCGGAACCCACCGGACGCCGAGCGATCACAAAGCATGGAAAAACTTCATGGCTGATCTCAAACGGCAGGGATTCATCGAACCGCAGTAGGTCGCAAGGCCGCCGGGAAACCCCGGCGGCCACCCTCCCCACCTCTAGAAAAGGAACCACCATGACCACTTGGCATATCTACACCAAACTGACCCTCCCGCAGCCACTGCACGAAGACGCCGAGCTGCTTGATCTCACGGCGCATCTCACTGACCACGGGGTCTCAGCAACCATCGATCCAAAGAACCTCGCCAGCATCACCATCTCGCTCACCCTCGAAGCTGACGAGCACCTCGATGCAGCCCAGCGGACTACAGGACTGCTGACCACCGGCCCCCTTGCCGGAGCCGAAATCACCACGATGACACTACGCACAGAAAAGGACTTCGACGCCGATTACGCCACCGCGCAAATTCCGGATCTGGTCACTCTGACCGACATCGCCACCCACGCGGGTATTACCCGCCAGCGCGTGCGCGAACTATCCCGGAAAGACCCCACCTTCCCGCCGGTAGCCCTCAGCACCAACACCGTTGCCCTCTACCTCAAAGCCAGCGCAGAAGCCTGGGTCCGGAACCGCAACACCGCCACAGGCCGTCCAAGGGCTCAACGCTAAAAATTCAGGCTCCCGTGACAGGAACTGCCCCCACGCAGAGCTAACTACCGCATAACAAGCAGAACAGGATGCCCCGATGACCCACTCACTGTCCCAGCACACCGAGAAACTCGCAGCAACGAACAACCGCGAAGCAACCGCTTACCTCGCCACGCTCACTGCAGAAGAACTGACCGGGCTGATCAGCGACTGCCAGCAGGTCATCGAGGAAGAAACCGTCCGCACCACAGCAACTAACGAGCGCCCCAGCTGGGCCGCTTGCTCCCACCAGCAACTCATTGACCAAGCCACCAGCGTCCTAGCCCGCCACCAAGGCAACAAGAAGGAGAGCACACCATGAGTACCCCGGAGCACACCACCCTCACACTTGGGGTCCTCCGCCCGGCAGACAACTCCCACTACATCCACACCGGGCTCAGCGCCATCTATGACGAGCTAACCCTCGTCGGCTACTACGCAGATGAGCAATGGGAAGTCCATCACCTCACCGAGGGCACCGCCACCCAGCACGAAGACATTGAAGCTCCCGTGCTACTTCGCACCAAGACGATCTACGGACAGACGGAAGCCAACCTCATACCGGCCCACTGGGACACCACAAGCAACACCTGGAAACCAGATCATGAATGGCACACCAGCGGGGGAAACCACGCCCACACCAGCGACTCGCGCTATCTGCGCCTCATCCAAAACCAAACGGGCCATAACTACAACGGCGCGCTGGCAGTCTACGACCGCACCAAGCACTGAGAAGGACAAGGCAATGAGCATTACCATCACGCACACCCCAAGTGCTGGAACACTGCTCGAAGGTAGATCCCGCGGGGACGGGGCCAACGAGATCCTTAAAGCCCACGGCTGGAAGTGGGGCCGCGGATTAGGGAAATGGTATGTCCCCCAGTCCCGCGACAACACTCCAAAGCTGCAGATCATCGAAGAAACTACGAAAGCACTCACTGCAGCACACCACACTGTTCACGTACAACTCGATCACTCTGTACGGAGCACGACGGAAGTTGAAAGGGACCTTGCCGAACGCGCTGCCCAGCGGGCGCAACACTTGCAAGGCGTCGCGGAACGTAAAGCGCACGAAGCCAACGAGGCTGAACAAGCATTCTTTGCGGCCCACCGCCGTCTCCCAGCTGCCGGAGAACCAGTCAAAGCTGGCCACCACTCGGAAGCTCGGCACCTGCAGGCGATTGACAAGGCAAACACCGCCTGGAAGAACAGCGTTGAAGCCGACCAGGCAGCACTTCACGCGCTTGATAAAGCCGAAGCCGCCCACCACGCGACAGGCGCGCGGAATAACCCGCAGGCAGTAGCCAACAGGCTCGAAAAGCTCACCGCACAGATGCGCCAGCTCAAGCGGTCCATCGACGGATACACCGCGAACCGCGCTACACCCTATGCGCGTGAAGTCCCACCAGCATCAGGGGAAGCCAAAGCCCGCGCTCAGGAAGAAATGGCTGCACTTGCAGAGCAGATCCAGTACTGGCAAAGCGTGCAGCGTGAACACCTCAAAGCCGGACGTATCGGCAACTACAGCAAAGACACCATCAGCCCGGGAGACTACGTCCTGATCGGGCCTCACTGGCATCAGGTGCTCAGGGCCAACGCTAAAACCGTGAGCGTCGAAAACACCGGCCGCACTGGCAAAGCTCCTTACAGCTCCATCAAAGGCCACCAGAAGGCCGAACCACCAGCTGACCAACTACTCAGCAGCTAACACTTCCTCAGAAAGCAGGTTCCACGATCCAACTGATGAAACTCATCCCACGACCACCACCACAACGAATGGAAAGCATCATGTACACGCACATCAAGATCAAGAAAAACCCCTACGCCTGGCCATCCTGGCTCGTGTCCTATGAGGGACATACCATCGGCTCATCTCACAACCTGCCCGCATTGCAGCGAACTTTGCCCAGTCGCACGTCAAAGAGATCAACCCAGCGAACCTCTGCGCCAGTTATCTCATCACCCACGTCGCCGAAGACATGAACCACGGCGAGTACCAGGAATTCTGGACCCCTGCACCGAATCACCTTCTGGCACTGGCGCGGGCTGCCTGAACACCACCACACCCGAAAACTGAGGATCCTCGTTGTGGGCCGCCATGGTCTTCTGGATGATCTTGAATCCGCACATCACAACTTGACCAGAAAAGAGGTCCCTATGTGGACGATACTCGGACTAGCCGCTCTAGGAATCTTCAGCTTCTGGCTTCTAGGCTCTGGAGCTCCCATGATTTTCCTTCAGGACAAAAAAGGGGGGTTCTCCATCAGGGCTGTCACCCTGGTGCAATTGTTCCTCACCTTCCTGACCATCGGCTGCCTCAGCTCAGCGATACTTCTTGCTGTGACATAGAACGTCAGGAAATGCGATGAACGAGGAGCAAATACACCTAGTCAACAATCAGCTATCGATCCCTGGATTCACCTTTGTCGATAGCTTCATCGCCCGCTGTACAGCACTCACCGCATCAACTACCACCAACATCAAAAAAGTAACCTGCCAGCACTGCCTCAGGGCCGTCGAACAAAAAACCTCTGGAACTATGACCGGTATGTCCCCTGACAGAGGCTAACTACACCTACAGAAAGACCAATCCCCCCAAAAAACGCACAAACCTGTCCCAGCAAGAAAAAAGCCACGATTATCGGAGATTCTGCAATGATCAGGGGCGACTCTTCCTTTCAAGACATCACCCCTGCACTTGCAGTCGTGATCCTTATAGGCTGTGTCCTCGCAGCTTTAGCACAAGGAATCAAAGCAGTACGAGGCGAGGCATCTACAGGCGGGGCAACAGGCGGCGCATTAGCTATATTGCTAATTGGAGGACTAGTCGCCACTGGATTGTCTGTGCTGCCAAGGATCCTGAATAAGGAAACCGGCAACGAGAACAGCGAAGCGAAACCCGATCCTTCACCAACACCCACACCGCTACCTGAGACTACGACACCAGCAGACACCGGAACATCCCTCATGGTCCTCCTCTGGATCGGCGTGGCCATCGCCGCCATCGCCCTCATCGCAACCATCATCTGGAGCATCAGCAAGCTACGCCAGCGCCAACAGCACCAGCGCAAACAACTAGAAGCCCAAGAGGCACAGAGCAAAGCGCTAGAGGAAGCACAAGCCAAAATCGCTGAACGCTGGAAGACCGTCACCGACCGCCACGAGGCAATGCGCCGCAACGTACTCAAGGCAGAAACCGACTGGGACATGCTCTTCGACCTCCCCGCCCTGACAGACATCAAAATCAAAGCCACCAGCAAGCTCTACCAGGCCATGCGAGACGCAGAAAACGCCATCCCCGACATGCCAGCCACATTCACCCTCTCCACAGACCTCAACACCCTGGCCTACCCCAAAGCAGTCCGCGCCTTCGAAGACGCCTGGGAAGCCGCCTACGCCAACGCCCAGCGCATTAGTACCACCAAAATCCCAGCCAAAGAACTCAAAACCATCCAGCGCATCCGCGCACTACTCACCATCGCCGAAGGTGCTGGAGCCACCGACCACGAACGCCACACCGCCTACACACAAATCCGCAAAATGCTCGGAGACCTCAAAACCATCAAAGTCCCAGAACGCGCACTACTGCACATCGAAGAAAAACAACGCCTCGCGCTCGCCGTTTAGGCAAAGCATCCGTTAATCAGTAACCCACTACAACTCAGGGAAGAAGAACGTTATGGGTTACGCAGTGTATGAAAACATCGACGTACAGCTTCGAGAGGGGGATCGGCTATGCGGTACCAGGTATCTGCGATATCCCGACCTGTGCGAATGAGATCTTTCGGGGCCTGGATAACTAGTGCGAAACCATCTACACGTAAAGCTCGGTGGATGACACTGAGGGAGATGCGGCGGGATGCCGGCTCTTTTGCACGGACTTTAGTGACACGGATCATTGTTCTATTAGGTCTCGGGTGCTCGTGAAGTCATGTCAGGCAATGATCTGCAACTATGCGTGGCTGATGTTCCCATGCGAACTTCCAGCAACGCGCATGGTTTTCATATAAATCTTTCCTTGTCTCGAACATTTTCTGCGCTGTGACAACACCTTGAGTAACTTGGCTGCGAGTTTTCAATTTCTTGGGACAAGAATGATTGATCCCTTATGGATTTCGAGTTATTGATCTGCTTCTCTTGCCGTTGATTGGGCCTCGAAAAGTGCGCACTAAAAAATCGACCAGACTCCTAAGCGAGTTAGTCGATTTTTTATTATTAAATGCGGTTAGTGGTCAAGGGGTTTTCCTGGTGCTCCAGACCAGACAAAAATTACAGGCTCTTCGCTTCGATTGTGGATTCGATGCGGCACGCTTGGTGGGAATGCAAGCACGTCGCCGGCTTTCATAGCGTATTCGTTCGTGCCATCATCCATGATGCCTTCGCCTGAAACACAATAGAACACTTCCCAGGCACCGTCATGACCAGGATCTACGGCTCCGGTATCTCCGGGTTGAACGATAGAACGGCCAAACCACATTTGATCGTTGCGGAAGTACTCGTTGCACAGCTCGGGTCCCTCATAGAAAGAGGTTGAATTGGCTTCAGTGACTAGAACCGGAAGTTGGGTGTCCATAGTTTTCCTTTCGAATGCTTTTTCGCTTTTCTCATATTGAGCAATGAGATTCAGGTGATTCATTCTGAATTTGGCCCGTCCCTGACGAGCCGGAAGTCGAACGCATCAGCGAGGTGGTGCTCAACTGAGAAACTAATCGGATTCTCGTGCTTGTCGTAATCCACTTGTTTGACGGTGAGGCATAAGTCAGACGGGTTTACGCCAAGAATCTTAGAATTCGCCTCTCCGAGCAAGTTTGGGATCAGCTCGGCAATGCCAAAGGCGATATCAATGCCGCATTCTTCCGCGAAAAACGAATAAAGAGATGACCCCATGCGAAAGTCATCCTCTGGTAATAAATCAGCCGAGAAGTAGTTGTACTCAATGGTTACAGGACGAGCATTGGAGGTTCTGACCCTGTAGATTTCCACGATCGGGGATCCAAGCTCTATCTTCAGGTGTTCGCTGACAATGGGTGTGGCTGTCGTAGTCTTCCATGACATTTCATATATTCCTGGAGTGTACCCAACCAAACCGATGAGCTGATCAGCACTGAGGTTGCGGTGGAAACTATGCACCAACGGACGTAGCGAATTGATGTAAGTTCCCGAGCCCTTCCTCCGGCTAACAATTCCCTGCGTTTCCAGCTGTGCCAAAGCGGTGCGGGCGCTGACTCTGCTGACGCCGAGTTCTTTGGCCAGCTGAGGTTCGGATGGCAATTTTCCATGGGTTCCGAGGCTACCGTCACCGAGCCTTCTTTTAATTTCGATTACCGCATGTTCCGAAGCGCTCAAGCCTTGGGCTCTATCAGGCGCCGGAGAAGGGCGAGTTGATTCGACGCTATTAGGTTCGGCGCTCATTCCACTCCCCGTTTCGCTCATAATGTAGGACAACTCAAGAATCATAGGTCATTCGTGAAAAGTCAATAGTCCATATTGTGAATGTCTGGAAAACTCGCCATCGCTCCCGTGGGTAGCACTGCGAGGTAATCGAAACCTTCTGAAATGCGAGTTCTAGACCTCTATTGACGAATGATGGACGTTGACGGCGAGTAGTCCAAGATTGCGCTTGACACGGGAGTGTGAGTCAGCTTACGTTAAGTGAGCCATAAAGATGTAGGACAGATTTCAAAAGATAGAACAGGTTTGAAATTCTATTTCTGTAGGCAAGTAACCAATGAACACCACAAACTTCAAGAGCACGCTGAATGAAGTGGATTACCGCATAGGAGCGCCCGATATGCAGCCAGAGATCGTAGTCATGCTGACCCACCATGACGTGACTGTTGCCAATGCACGCGAATGTTTCCGTGAGTCACTTGATCTTCCGGTCAAGTATTGGGGTTTCAAAGACGTTGGACTGGAGTTCAGCGAGCTTGAGAAACTTGTCGGCGATTTCCGTGACGCAGGAAAGTCTCCGGTGCTGGAAGTTGTCAATTTCGACGAGTCCGAGCTTTTGAAGTCGGTCGATTTAGCAGTTGACTGCGGTGTTGAGTACTTCACCGGTGGCCTCTTCTCTGAAGCTGTGCTCGAACGAACCAAGTCAGCTGGCATGAAGTACTTCCCATTCTGTGGAAATGTTGGTGGTTCAGTAATCGAATTGCATGGCACTCAGCAGGAAGTCATTGCTGACGCTCAGAGACTTCTGAAGGCAGGGGTAGATGGGGTTGACCTTGTCGCTTACCGCTACAAGGATGGCGATCCAATCGAGTTGGCCAATGCTGCGGTGGAGGCCGTGGGCGGAGATAAGCTCATTGTCGCAGGTAGCATCAATTCGCTTGAGCGTATGGACATCATGCGGGGCGTAGGACCATTCGGATACACCATGGGCGGTGCGCTCTTCGACGGTAGTTTCGTAGAAGGAGGATCCTTCCGCGAGAACCTAGAGTTTGTCGTGAACGCCAAGTCAAACCTCGAAGCCGGCGTGCGATGAGCAAGTACGTACTTGGAGTCGACGTAGGCACCACTGCCATCAAGGCGGCCTTGTTCGATGAGAAGAGCCGCGAGGTTGAATCAGCTACTGTCGAATACACGCTCCTGACGCCACAAGCCGGGTATGTTGAGCTTGAGGCCTCCACCTATCTGGACACTTTCAAGCGAGCAACTGCTGCTTGTTTGACTAGTGATGCTGCCTCTAGCGCTGAGATCGAAGTTCTTGGCCTGTCGTGCCAGGGCGAGACGATGCTCTGTCTCGACGAAAACGGCAATCCGCTGCGCACAGTGATCGTGTGGATGGATAATCGAGCAGTTGCAGAGTCTGAAGAAATTGAAGCTCACTTCGGGCGAGATCATATTCATAAAGTTACGGGTCAGGTTGCAATGGACCCGATTTGGCCAGCGGCCAAGATCCTGTGGATTAAACGCAATGAGCCAGAGGTGTTCGAGCGCACCGCCAAGTTTGTGCTCCTAAAGGACTACTTGGTTGAACGTATGACTGGCCAACTCAGCAGTGAAGACTCTTTGCTTTGCTCCACCATTTTGTGGGACATCAATACTCGCGAGTATTGGGATGAGATGTTGGACTACTTAGGTATTTCGAAATCTCAACTTCCTGATATTGCCCGGCAGGGAGAAATCGTCGGCAGAGTAACTGCCGAGGGTGCTCGGCGTTTCAACCTTCCGTTAGGGCTCCCTGTTTCTGTTGGCGCGCTGGATCAGGCATGTGGTGCGCTCGGCCTAGGAAATGCTACTCCGGGAATCTTCTCCGAGAGCACCGGTTCCGCTCTGACTACTGTCACCGTAGTCAATGAGCTGAAACTTGACGAAGCAGGTCGTGTGCCCTGTTTTGCTTCGGCTTTGCCGGGTAAGTACATGCTTCATACTTTCTCAACCGGTGGGATGGTCATGAGATGGTTCAGGGATGAATTCTGCGCCACCGAGAAGCAGATTGAAGAGCTGTGCGGAATTAATGCCTACTACCTTATCGATGAAGAAGTACGGCAAGTCCCAGCGGGCTCAGACGGGCTAATCGTCATTCCGCATTTGCAAGGTTCGGGACCGCCTGATTTGGATACTTACGCACGGGGCATCTTCTTCGGCTTGACTTTGTCGCATAAGAAGCAACACCTATCTCGCGGAATCATGGAAGGCGTCGCCATGGTACTTCGTCGCATGATCGAAGCTACAGTCGCACTCGATGTGGAGATTAAGGAGATCGTCTCACTTAGCGGCGGCGCGAAAAGTGCAGCGTGGTGCCAGATCAAGTCAGACATCACTCAACTGCCGCTACGCACTGTTGCTTCTGCCGGCAGCGCGGCGTGCCGCGGTGCCGCAATCATCGCGGGTGGAGCAGCAGGTCTTTGGGACGATTTGGCAGCCTTGAGCCGTCAAGATATTGAGTTCGAGCACAGCTATGAACCTCAAATTGATCTTGCAGAAACCTACGATCGACATTTCGATCGATTCAATAAACTGCAACAGGCTGTCACCCCGCTGCTACGAGAAATTGGCGCACCGGTCGACACCGAGCTGTCAATCGCCTAAACCTGTCATTATCTAGGAGAAGTATTTTGAAAGATGCAGTAATTATCGGCGGAGGGCTCGCTGGCTTGTCCGCGGCCTGGCGGTTAAGGCATTGGGACATCCAGATTCTGGAGTCAGATCCGGACCGAATTGGCGGGCGTATCATGTCCGAAAAACGCGGCAACTATGTCATGAACTGGGGTGGACACATGTTCACCGGCGGGAATAGCTCCACCAGTGCGTTGCTCGCAGAGACCGGTGTGAGGTCGGCACCAATCCCAGGCTCATTGCAGGGCATGGCGATGAACGGAAAGTTCCTGACCACAGGTCCTGTGATGAGCTACCCTTTCAGATTCCCCATGAAGTTTTCGGGCCTGATGTCCATCATGAAACCTGGGACAAAGCTTGCACTCGACGTACTGCGATACACCAAGGCAGTCGCCACACGAGCAGGTGAAAGCCCAGAGACTCGTCAGCAACGTGTGTATGAGTTCGAGAACGATCGGACATTCGCCGATTACATTGGGGAACTTTCACCAGATGCCAAGCGATTCTTTATCCCTGTTGTAATGCGATCGGCTGCAGATCCCGACCAACTTTCTGCCGGAGCCGGAATCGGATACTTCAGTTTGATCTGGAATATCGGTCAAGGCCTCGGTCGTTCGATTGTTGGGGGAGCAGCTACGCTCACTGAAACGATCGCACAGTCAATCCGAGACAAGATTGAATTGGGTGCGGTTGTCGAAGAAGTTATCGAGAACAAAGACCACGTAGTTGTGCGTTACACGCAGAACGGTCAAACGCACGAAGTCAAAGCACGCACAGCGATTATGGCCACACCGGCATCAATCACCCGTCGCGTGGCCAAGAACCTGGATCCAGATTTGTCAGATGCGCTTGGACAGATCAAATACGGTCCTCATGTTGCAGGCGCGTTCTTGACTAATGAAAACAAGCCAATGCCATATGACAACACGTATGGTATCGCTACCGCGGATAAGTCATTTACGGTGGCGTTGAATCAGGGAAACCTGACCCGTGGCCGCGAAACCAGCGGGAGGCAAGCGGGAGGCAGCATGATGACTTTCTCGCCTGCCAGCATGGGACGCAAGCTGTGGGATATCCCGAAGGAAGAGATTGCAGAAACCTACATCCGGGACCTCGATGATATTTTCCCTGGTTTCGCAAACATCGTTGAGGAAGCCCGGATCGAGAAATTCGAGTTCGGATCACCTTACTGCTTCCCGGGCCGAGCGAAGCTGCAGCCGGTTCTGACACGCCCTACTGGACGAGTCTTCATGGCCGGTGACTACCTCGGCACGCTGTACACCGAAACCTCCATCAGCTCAGGCTTAACTGCGGCATCGGAAGCATCAAGCCTCCTGAGTACCGCACGGCAGACCCTGGTTACGCGCTAAGCAAGAATTCAAGAACTAAGGAACCAACAATGGCTAAAGAAATCAAGGGAATTCTCTCGGCTCTTCCAACTCCCTTCGCCGAAGATGGAAGCATCGATGAAGAGCTTTTACGACGAGTTGTCGATCGCAATGTCAATGCAGGAATCAATGTGCTCGTCGCTGGTGGCGGCACTGGCGAATTCATGTCGCTTTCCACTGCAGAGCGGAAACGAGTTTATGAAGTCGTTGCCGATCAGGCAGCCGGAAGAGTTCCAGTAGTAGCCCACACTGGAGCAATTACCACTGCCGAAGCAGTCGAACTTACTGCAGCTGCCAAAGATGCAGGGGCAGACGTGATCATGCTGGTTTCTCCTTATTACGAGCCGCTGTCGAAGAAGGAGCTTGACCTCTACATCAAGACGGTGGTCGAGTCTACGGACCTGCCAGTCATGCTTTACAACAACCCTGGCACGACCGGAATTAGTTACACCGCGGCTGAACTTGCTGCCTATGGCCGCCAGTATGAGAACGTCAAGTACGTCAAAGACTCCTCTAAGGACTGGGAACAGGCACTTCGCCTGATCTACTTGTACAAGGACGATATTTCTCTGATCTGCGGATGGGACAGCTTCAGCTTCAGCGCCTTCTTGGAAGGGGCCGTCGGGGTAATGGCCGGCGCAGCAAACGTCGTTCCTGACGAAATTGCCGCCGTGTACCAGGCGATCGAATCGGGCGATATCGTCGGTGCGAAGAAGCTATGGGAAAAGCTGTTCCCCGTTTTGGATACTATGGTCGATCTGCCGTTCACCCAAGCGGTAAAAGCTGGAATGCGTCTGCGTGGAGAACCCATTGGTTCGGTCCGGCAACCCCTTCTGGACCTAGAACCTGAAGACGAAGAGAAGCTCGCCAAGGCTTTAGAGGCGCTAACAGCCTAGGCGAAAAATGGAGGGCACCTCGTTTCTATGCCTCCGAGGTGCCCTTCTCTAATTCCTAGCCCAAGCAGGCTACCCATCTGACTTATTACTTGGGGTCGAATAACGTGGTTCGATCCGCTACATGAGGAGGGCCGAGGATTGTGGCTCCCTCTTACACTGTGTTCTAGAGCGCCCCGGTTCTCCGGCGCCTGCTCAGCACTTTTCTTACTAGAAGCTAGTTCACCTGGATTCAATCATGGAATCAATACTTTCTACCGCCAGCAGCGCCGTTTGGGCCCCTCTGGCCTACATCATTCTTGGCTTGGGCACCATTTACACCATTGCCATGCTCGGCGTACAGTTTCGCCGCTTCCCAGATATGCTTCGCCAGATCGCCAAAGGGAGCAGCGGAGAGGGCGGTCTGTCAGCATTCCAGTCCCTCGCGCTGACGCTTTCCGCCCGTGTAGGTGTGGGGTCCATTGCTGGTGTTGCCACGGCAATTGCCGCTGGCGGCCCTGGAGCCATGTTCTGGATGGTCGTCACCGCATTGCTAGCCTCGACCGTCGCCTACGCTGAAGCTGTACTTGCACAGACCTTCAAGCAAAGACTCAATGGTGAACAACGCGGTGGACTGCCGTTCTACGTCAAATACGGATTGCGTGCACCGTGGCTAGCCACAATTGTCGCTTTCATCGGAGTGGTGGGCTACGGTTTCATCTTCCCGGGAATCCAGGTCAACAACATCGCATCAAGTGCCCACCTCGCTTTCGGCCTAGAACCGTGGATGACCGGTGCCATACTTGTGGCCTTGCTGTTCATTGTCATTATCGGTGGTACGAAGCGTATCGTACGTTTTTCTGAAGCGATCGTTCCGGTCATGTCATTTGGTTTCATTCTTTGCGCGATCATCATCATCTGCGTGAACATCACCAGCGTGCCTGAAGTCTACGGATTGATTCTCCGATCTGCATGGGGCCTTGATCCCCTATTCGGTGGTCTCATGGGCTTGGCTGTTCAATGGGGCGTGCGCCGTGCAGTATTCGCCTCAGCCGCCGGCGATGGTGAAGGAACCTACGCAGCTGCAGCAGCTCAAAACACACACCCTGCGAAGCAGGGACTCGTACAGGCATTCAGCATCTACTGCACCATTCTTTTGATTTGCTCAGCAACTGGCATGATGATTCTCCTCGCTGGAACCTACAACGTTGAAGACGGCCACGGCGGCTTCTTACGGTTCGATCATCCGGATCTTGTTGCAGGGCCTAACTATGTTCAAGAGGCCATCGATACCGTACTGCCTGGCGCCGGACCAGCGTTTGTAGCCATTGCAGTGTTCCTCTTCGCCTTCACGTCACAGATCTTCTACTTCTACGTCGCAACAACAAACCTGCTGTTCCTCACCAAACACGACACCACTCGCCGTCTTTTCGGAGTGATCCTGAAGATTGGTGCGTTAGGTATCGCCTTCTTTGGATCAGTGGCCAATGCAAAAGCAGTTTGGGCAATCGGCGACCTTGGATTCGGACTGCTGGCATGGTGCAACATGATCTGTTTGGTTGCTTTGTTCCCAGTCGTTGTCAGAATCTCCAAGGATTATGATCGTCAACGCAAGCTTGGACTGGATCCAGTTTTTGACCCCAAAGCCCTCAACATCAAGGGAGCAACGTTCTGGGAAGATCGCGAGGACCTAAAAGAGCGGGCTTCGCGTAGATAATCTTTCCCGTAAACCACCTAGAAGATCCGAACAGACAACTGAGAAAAGGGAGAAAACATGGGATTCCAACGCGTATTGAACGCAGTGGACGTTCATTCCGGTATTCCTATGCGCGTTGTAACGGGAGGATTACCTGCAATCCCCGGTTCCACGATGTACGAAAAAATGAAGTGGTTGGAATCCAACGGGGACGATTTGCGAAAAATGCTGTTACGAGAGCCCCGTGGGTATCCTCCGTACTGTTGCAACCTCATTATTCCCTCAGAAAACCCACATGCTGACATGGGATTCATCATCATGGAGCAAACGGAGTATCCGGTGATGTCCGGCGGAAATACCATTGCAGTTGCCACAGTTCTTCTCGAAACAGGGATTATCCCAATGCGTGAACCGAAAACGGAATTCGTGCTTGAGTCTCCCGCAGGTTTGATCGAGATTACGGCCGAATGCGCCAATGGCAAAGCCAAAATGATTACTTTTCGGAACGTACCTTCCTTCGCAGCCTACATCGATGCGGCAATTACCGTTCCCGAGCTCGGTGAGCTTCGCGTCGATGTAGGTTGGGGCGGGATGTTCTACGTCATCACCGATTTGAGCCAGCTACCTCAACTGCAATTGGAACCCGAACAAGCTCAAGAGTTGGTTCGAGTTGCTTCAATGATCTGTCAGGCCGCGTCAGAACAACTCCCTGTTGCCCACCCTGACTATCCCGGAATCGGTATTACGGTTTCACAACTATCTGGCCAGCCGACAGGAGACCAAGCAGATAGCAGGAATGCGGTCACCATGGCCACAGGCTCTTTCGATTGGAGAAATCGAGCAACTTGGACTGGGGTTCTAGACAGATGTCCAAGCGGAACAGGAACATCTGCCAAGATGGCAGTGCTGCACGCTAAGGGTGAACTCTCTTTGAGAGAAAAATTTCGCCACCAAGGTATCCTGGAAGACATTATCTACACCGGTGAGCTGGTCGCGGAAGAAGAAGTTGCAGGTCGTAGAGGAGTGATTCCACAAGTAACAGGAAGCGCCTGGATTTTCGGTCTCAATACCCTCGTGCTCGACGCGGATGATCCCTATCCCGAAGGGTTCACTGTAGGGGATCTATGGGCCTGAAACACGGTCTGTGAGGAAGTAAGCGATGAAAGCTCAATGAGCTTTCATCGCTCTTCTTATGTCATACAACTAGCCATTCGCACATGTACGATTAGCATATGACGGACAACTCTGGTGATGTAAAGCGCAATAATCAGCCAGTTCATGCTGAGAAACTAGACGGACGTAGCGTCACCGAATACGTGCTCGCTGAGCTTAAACGAATGCTTGCTGAAGGCATATTGAGTGCCGGAGATAAGCTGAAATCAGAACCAGAGCTGGCGGCAGAACTTGGAGTGAGCAGAGTAAGCCTAAGAACCGCGCTCGCTCAACTTGAGGCAGAAGGGCTTATTAGCCGGCGCAAAGGTGCTGGGACGTACGTGAACTCTTTACGCCCTCTCGTACAAAGCTTCCACCACAATGTGACCGCCGACGAGCTCATTAGCCAGATCGGATACACGCCAGGTCTTTACGAGCTGGCCTGGAAAAACAGTGTTGCAAATGCCGAAATTGCACACAAGCTGAAAATTGAGGTCGGAAGCCCAATTATCGACATCTATCGGGTCCGAACTGCAGATGGGCGTCCGGTCACCGTAGAACATGATTACTTCTCAAGGGATCTGCTTCCGGAGAAAGACTTCAAAGTAGGCTCGTCCTTGTATGCCTTCTTGGCAGAGGAGTGCGGCATCGAGATAGTTTTTGGAGTAGCAGAACTCCATCCAAGTTTGCTCGGCGAGGAATATGCGAACGTACTTAAATCTTCGCCGGACAGCCTATGCCTTGTTGTAAAACAAGTTGATTATGATGCGACAGAACGCCCAATCAGTTACTCAATCGAGCATCATTTGGCCGACGCCTTCGATTTCAGACTAGTTCGTCAGGGACCTGGCGCAGTTTCGATAAAACCTAACGGGAAAAAGTGAAATTAACCCACGGGAACGCATAATATTTATTGCTGATTACCCTTTCGAAAGCATGCGAATTCGCCGCTTTTGTGCCGAAATAACAACTAAATATCCTGTCGCAGACTAGCCTAATGGACTGCCGCTTGAGATGGGTGGCGGATGCTCAGATGAGTCTTGAGTACGCATAGGGCCAACAGCAAGGGAGGGAAAGAAAGGGTTTCCTTCGTTGTCGAAACTGCTCCTTGAGCACTGAATAGGGCATTTTGCGCAGCTGCCCTCTTGCTTGTTTTCGGCAGTGGCAGCCTCTGTGCGAACCTGGCCAGTTTTCATAGTCAACCCTTTCGTGAACGATATGAATTACCGAGGATTTTCCCCGGTAATTAATTTTCTGCGAAATTAATAATGATAACAAGCAAAAATTATTTGAGGCTAAAGTGAGATTGTTTTGAACGATCGGTTCGAAAGAGTTGGGCTTTCGGCAGTGTAGAGTTTCACCGAGTTGAGATAAAACGTCAAACTTCATTTCTCTAACTTAGGTTGAGAAGTTTCGTTGGAGTTTGAGTATTTTCTGTGCGCCGCTTTCACATCCCACTGAGATTTCTAGAATCGTTTCTCTTTAGGTGGGACTTACTGGCAGCCCTTGTTGCTGGGGCCTTGCAATCACCTGCTAGGCCGAAGACTTTGAGCATGGGCGCTATTTTGATGAAGTTTTTGTTGGTTGTGAGGGTGTTCTTGAGGTCCAATTGAAAGGTGATCACCCTGGAGCCTAAATAGAGATCAGCGAACATTTACTGCGAAGCAGCAGTGAGATCCCGGCCTTCAAGATGTCAATAGCATGCACTCGAACTTGGCTATGAAGGACTGTTTTCTGCAAGACCGTACTTCTAGTATTTGTCGCTGTTGTTCTTTCTTTAACAAGACAAACCGACCTAGGCGCTCAATCGATCCACAAATGCGAAGCGGTGGTTCAAATGAGGCGTAGGTCGGCTTTGCCGCGCGACTTGCCTGTTGGGGTAAGCAGACGCCTAGAGGGTATTTGGTTCCCCTACATCGGCTAGCGAAGCGTCGAGATCATATTTGGTCAGGATTTTCTCGATCGTCCCATCTTTATGCATGTCTGTGATTAGTTTGTCCAGAGTTTCCCCTAGCTCGGTGTGGTCCTTACTCGTAGGAAAGTTCACTTGTCCGGATTTGGCGAACTCCGGAACTTGTTCGACGGGGGTGACGTCATTGATGGTTGCACCGTCGATTGGTTTGTCCTCGAAGCGTGCTTTTGCCGTGATGCTTGAAGCGACCAAAGCGTCAATGCGGCCATTTGCTAAGTCCCCATAAAGAGACTCATCATCCTGGTAGATCTTGAAGTTATCGCCTAACCACTTCGAGAGGCTTTCGTTGAAGAGGTTGCCAGCGACCGAGCCGACTTTCTTGCCCTGGAGATCGTCTACTGTAAGACCTGAAGTTGAGATGACGGCATTGGGGCTCAAGTAGACAGGGGCTCCGAGTCGCATGATTTTTTCTCGTTCGGCGGTGCGCAGCCAGCTGCCTGCTGGGATATCTGCACGTCCAGTTTGAACTGAAGGTATCGAGGCATTGGCACCGCCGGCAGCATCTGCACTCAAGGTGAGGCATTGACGCTTGGCGATCTCATTGAGAATATCTCCTTCTACTCCAGAGAGGGATTCGCCATCGACAATAGTCAGTGGGGAGAAGTCATAGGTAGCGACGGTGAGAGTTCCTTCACTGACTGTCGGGAAGCTCCCATATGCTGGCTTGCAATCTGCGGAGACGGAACTGCTGCCTGAGGAGCAGGCCGTCAGTGTGGTTGCGGCAACGAAACCAACGACAAGGGTCCTGCCTATTAATTTACTGAAAGGGCGAGTCATGATTTTCTCTTTCGTTCGGGGTGATCGGGAGTGCATTTGAGCAGTGCAGCTCTGGACAATAAAGGTGTTAAACCATGTGGCGGTTTAGTCGTCGTTCAAGGAGCTTGACCAGTCCAAGGAAGGCCCAGGTAATGAGCCCATAGACCACAGCGGTTAGGGTGAAAACGCTTAGATACTGGAAGCTCATGGAACTGATTTCGTATGCTCTGGACATGATTTCCGGAACGGCAATGACGAAGGCTAGCGCGCTGCCCTGGAATACAAGCACAGCAAGGCTCGCAAGCGGAGGTGTGGATATACGCAGTGCTTGAGGAAGGATGATCAGTCTGAATCCGTCCCAAGTGCTAAACCCAGAAGTCTTGGCTGCTTCCTTCTGGCCGTTCGGTACTGCTGATAGCCCGGCTCTGAAGTATTCTGACGCGTAGGCTCCGGCATTCCATGACAGGGCGATGACGGCTGTAGTCATCGAGTCCAAGATGACGCCCATGTCCGGAAGACTGAAATACAGCAGGTATAAGAGTACGAGCGCTGGGAGACCGCGACCGATTTCGACCGCAAAGAAAGAGCTCCAGCGCAGTGAGGCAAATTTACTTTCTGCAGTGACAGAGAGTAGTAGCCCCAGCGGAAAACCAAACAGTAAAGCTAGTCCGGTCAGTTTTAGGCTAATGGCAATGCCAGGAGTTAACTCAGGTAGCCATTCGAGCCAATCGGTGATGAAAGACATTAAGCCACTCCAATCTTTTTCCGAAGCATTAGGTGGGTGCGTCGAGAGATGACCGCGATGATCAAGCTGATGGCTATGTACAGTACACCTGCGATTGCGAAGGATATGAGCCCCTGGTGGAGCTGCTTGGCGCTTTGCTGCGCGTAGTACGTGATTTCATGGACGCCAATGGTAGAAGCCAACGCAGAGTCTTTGAGCAGACCAATGGCGTAGGTAGCAATCGCGGGAAGGGCGACTCGAAAGGCTTGCGGGGTGATAATCCATCGAGCTGTGGTCATAGGATTCATACCAAGAGCCCATGCGGCTTCTCGTTGGCCGACAGGAATGCTCAGCAGGCCCGAACGATAGATCTCGGCCATAAATGCGGAGGCAATGACGGAGAAGCCGACGACTGCGGCTTCAAGGGTGGATAGCTTGAAGGCGAACTGTGGAAGTCCGAAGTAGATCAAGAAGAGCCAAGTGATAGGTGGCACTACGCGGACTATGTTGATGTAAGATCCGACGACTGCCCGAATGATTCGCGAACGTGACTGCGCACCGGCCGCTAATAATAGACCTAAAATTCCGCCTATTAGCAGCGAGGCTAAGGTGACGTACAGTGTAAGCGCTATGCCGCGTGAAACTGTTAAGAAAATATCAAGAAACATGGCACTCTACCGATCAAGTACTGCTTTAAGGAATTGGCGGGTGCGATCATGCGTCGGGTTAGACATGACCTGTTGGCTAGGTCCAGTTTCTAATACGCCACCATCACCCATGACCATAATTCGATCGGAAACATCTCTAGCAAAGTGCATCTCGTGAGTGACAACCAGCATTGTCATGCCCTCATCCGCGAGGTCTCTCATAACGGCCAGGACTTCGAGACCGATTTCGGGATCAAGCGCTGAAGTGGGCTCATCAAAGAGCATGATGCTGGGTGACAATGCCAGGGCCCTGGCGATGGCAATTCGTTGTTGTTGGCCGCCAGAAAGCCGAGCCGGATATGCCTTAGCCTTGTCGGGAAGACCAACACGCTTCAGGAGCTGATGAGCAGTGTCTTCCGCTCGTTCTTTGCTTACACCGAGTACTTTGCGTTGTGGGAGCGTGATATTTTCAAGAACTGTTAGGTGCGGAAAGAGGTTAAAACTCTGGAAAACCATGCCTGTCACTTTGCGCAGGTGCTCGAGGCTTGCTTTGTCAGGTGTTCCCTCTTCTGCGCAAACTCTGGCCCCGCCAATGGTGATGGTCCCTTCAGTAGGTACCTCCAAGTAGTTGAGACACCGAAGAAAGGTGCTTTTCCCGGCGCCCGAAGGGCCGATGATTGATACAACTTCCCCCTCGTGCATCTTCAGATTGACGTCTGAAAGAACCTTATGGGATCCGTAGCTCTTACCGAGCCGTGAAACATGTACTCCGCCTGAGATGGGAATGGGCGAAGTTTTTGATCCGAGGTTTAGTGCCATTGTGCTGCCCTTCGTGCTGTCCCTCGACCAGATCCATTCTCATGGCCTTTGGGCGTTGCTAGATTTTCTGACTTTCAGTCGCTAACGGATATTTATGTGTTGCGAGTGCCGTTAGTTATTGACCGACTATTTGGCTCTATGTATTGCAATTCAGCGGCTTGGGCAGGGTCTGCAGCGAGTGGGCGGTATGTCGGGACTGTGATTACTCTCAGCGATACCTTGCGCATGAATCGAACGGCTCATCGACAGTGGCCTTCCCCTTCGAGCTTTACCTGCTCCAATGAAAGTTGAGCATGTAGCGATCTTGTTTCTTCGCGAACTGTTGTGACGAAACTCTAGCTCAGTATTTTCAAAGTTGTCTAGATCACATTCTAAAGTTGTATCAATTGTTACCAAAGTGTGGACATCTAGAATTTATCGAGTCGCACAGAGGGGTTTCGGGCTAGAGTCTGCTGTCAGGGTCCGAAATGCGTGAGATTAATGGCTCTCACCTGCGAATTTACCTTCTAACGGGACTGTGAATCTGGGCGATTATCAAGGATGAAGAAACTTGATCCATGTCCAGTCTCAGCGCAGTGAGGCAGTCCATCGCAAAGGGAAAGGAAAATCTGTTTGGTCGTATTCAGAAAATCTGTATTAGAAATTCAGGGATGCTAAAGGCCTCCTAACAATGAATATCCGTTAGGAGGTGTGAGGGTAAAGCTGATGGGCTGCGGGTTCCTAGAGAGCCTGGTCTGTTGATTGGCCATGAACTTCGTGGCCTACTGCCGTGGCGTATGGAGATACCAAGGCTCTTCTTCCGAGGACTGTTGGTCGAGTTCCTGGAAGAAGAACCTTGGTTCAGGTTTTGCGCATAACCTATTGGAGCTGGAAGCTGAGTGAGGCAGGCCTTGGTGCTATGCCAGGTTGTCGAGGCCGTTCTCGGCGCCCTTCAGGTGCGGGTAAACGCTTACGAACTTGCTGTACTTGTATTGGCCGCAAGTGTATGGCTCGGTGCGAGCTGGATGATCATCATCCACGCAAGTAGGAACAGTCTCGATGGAAGCATGAAAATCGAGATCGATAAAGAAGGGGATCGAGTAGCGCTCCCTACCGCTGGTATTGACGACGCGGTGAACGGTGGAGGAGTAGCGACCGTTAGTCATGTTCTGGACCAGGTCACCGATGTTGATAACGAAAGCACCTTCGATAGGTGGAGCGCTGATCCACTCACCTTCGCTGTTGCGGACCTGGAGTCCGCCTACTGCATCCTGGTTCAGGATGGTCAGGAATCCGTAGTCGGTGTGCGCACCGATTCCAACTTCATCCTTAGAGGCCGACAACTCCTGTGGTGGGTAATGTAGCAGGCGCTGGATCGTGATGGGATGGCGCTGAATGTCTTCGAAGTAATCAGGTGCTAGGTCAAGGCTGATGGCGAAAGCGCTGACAAGCTTTCTGGCCAAACCCATCATCGCGTCATGGTACGCATCACACGTGGCGCGGAACTCTGGCAGTTCTTCTGGCATTAGGTTCGGCCCGAAGAATGGTGAGACTTCCTTTTCGTCAACGCCGTAATCGAACGCCTCTTTGAAGTCCTTCGTGTTTTTTGGATCCGCGTTCTCGGCATACGGTGGGATGTACCCACGCAGGGTGAGACCAGAGTTGGCAACGTTCAACCGCTGCTTCGCGTCCATTGGCAGATCAAAGAATTCTTTCGTGGCCGCGTACATCTGATCGATCAGCTGCTGATCGATTCCGTGGTTCTTGACATAGAAGAATCCGACTTCAGCGCAGGCCTTGCCGATTTCTTTAGCAACCGATTCCGGGTTGCTGCCATCGACCAGTGCTGAGATGTCAATGAGTGGAATCTCTTCGAAAGCGGTCTGCTTGCTGGCGAGTCGGCTGTCTACTGCAGTCATGATGAATCCTCCTGTTGGGGCGTTGATTGTGAATGGATGGGCGTTGAGAAGAATGCTCAAATGCCGATATAGAAAGTGTTGCTTGAATCACTTCCGGGGGACAAGCAAACGATTTTTGGGGGGAGTGGCAAATAATTTTTGACGATGATGACGAGACGCAAAATTCCAAGTGAAAGAGGGTTTATTTCGAGTCTGTACACAACCTTGTTGCCCTGTTTGAGCCCTTGTGCAACAAGATGGACGTAAAAAGCAGATAATTCTTCCCTGGATGCATATTCTTGATTACTGTGATCCGAGCCACCGCGCCAGCTGGCGGTGAAGCAGCCTAGTACTCCTATTAGATTGTCTCGATCGCTCCCAACTTAGAGTTTGAATAGGCATGTCTTTAGGATGATCGACAGCAAGATTAAAGTTCTGCAGATGGTTGCGCATTACGGAAGCGTCAAAGCAGCTGCGAATGCACTGAGCTATACCCCATCAGCAGTGTCGTACCAGTTAAAACAACTGTCCGAACAAGTGGGTGCCAAGCTTGTGGAGCCCTCGGGGCGAGGGATTATCCTTACCGGTGCCGCGCGGACTCTAATGCGTCACGCTGAGATCATGCAGAAGCAATGGGAAACTGCACGCAGCGAGATCGCTTCGCAAAGCGAAGAATTTTCCGGTGAATTCAGACTTTGCGGTTTTTCCACCGCCGCCTCTCACTTGCTGCCCCATGCGCTCGCGGTGCTACATGATAAGCACACGAACTTGAAAGTGCGTTTGGTAGAAGCAGAACCAGTGCAGTGCTTTGAACTGCTCTTGTCGGAAGAAGTGGACTTGGCACTTGTTATGGTCACGGCAGAGACTCCTCCCTTGAGCGATCCTCGTTTCGACCAACAACTAGTGGTTGATGACCCTTTGGATCTAGTCGTAGCTTCAACGCATCCTCTCGCTGTGCACGATGTTCTACCCTTGTCTGCAGCCGCATTGGAACCCTGGGTCATCGCCGCTCCTGGCAGCGCCTACTACAAGCTCACTGTTTCCGCCTGTATGTCGGCCGGCTTTACTCCCGACGTTGCCCACCAAGCCGATGAGTGGGAAACAGGCGCCGCTCTTGTGTCGGAAAGACTATGCGTCATGCTTATGCCTCGATTAGGACGAATAAATTCCGAATGGCCAGTCCGCCGAATCCGACTATCGGGAGATCCAGCACCATCACGTCGGATCATGGCTGTGACACGAAAAGGGGGTTCCGGGCATCCTCTTGTCGCTCAAACTTTACAACTCGTCAAAGAAACATCCGCAAAGCTATTCGTACGAGAAGAGCCCTCACGCATTACACGCGGTGCCTTGGGCGATAAGAACTGACGACGACTCGACCATTTTTGAAATTTCGAAATTTAGAAACAGCAGGTATCAAAGATGAAAATCTCAAAAACTGAATTATATGCCCTGTGCAAAGATGCAATCGTGTCTGCTGGCGGATCTGAACTGATGGCGGAGTCTCTTACCCGAGCAACGATTGACGCGCAATCTAAGGGAAAAGAGTCCTTGGGAATAGGTCATCTTTTCGATTACTTAGCCTCTCTCCGGGAGGGAAGGATAAACGGTCAAGCAACTCCTGAAATAGAGCAATCAAGTGCGGCGATAATTAACGCGGATGCTCAGGGTGGAATTCCTCATCTTGCTTTTGACCAGACCTTTCATCTGCTCGTGGAGAACACCAAGAAAATTGGTGTAACGGTTTTCAGCCAAAAGAATTCATATACATGTGGAGCTCTGGGATACTTCACACGCCGACTAGCGGACGAAGGATTGGTCGCTCTAGCGGCCACGAACTCATCGGCCCACATGTCCTCCCACGGATCACGCACAGCGGTATTTGGAACCAATCCGTTATCCTTCGCCGTACCTCTCGGAGAGAAGAAACATAGCGTAGTCTTCGACCAAGCTACAAGCCAAACAGCATTAGTGAATATTCGAGAAGCCGCGGCTCAGAAGATAGAAATTCCAGAAGGTTGGGCTATAGACGAGCAAGGAGAACAAACAACCGATCCTTCCGCAGCATTACTCGGATCGTTGCTGCCCTTCGGTGGCTACAAAGGTGCAAATATCGCACTCATGGTTGAAATGTTGGCGAGACTATCTGGAGCAAATTGGTCTCTGGACGCGGGATACTTCGACAGCGGGATGAGAGGTCCAGGGGTCGGCATGTTTATCCTTGCAATAAATCCTGCATTATTCGACAAAGAATATACAAAAAAGGTTGATATTCACATAGACCGTTTACGCCGTGAACATGGAATGACTTTTCCAGGAGACTCCGCTCCTCCGGTTCTGAACGAAGTCTTGGAAGTGAGCGACGTTCTATGCCTGAGACTTAGAAAAGAAGCGTCATCGTTGATTAACCAATCCGAAAACTTTGAACAGTAGAAACAAAAGGTATCAGGCAGTGTCCTGCGGTGAATAAGAGCCAAAACATGAATAAAGAAATAGCCGTGCGAGAGAGCAACAGTCTTCCAGAGCATCTCACCGCTTTCCTGCAGCGGGACGGACATCTCGTTATCGTTCATTCTCATTTCTCTATACCGATTTTGAGTGGGCTGGACGTGGCACGCTTTGGAGAGGTTCAGGACAACATGTGGGTAAATAACTCACTAAGACTTCAAACGGGCAGCGGGAGCGGAGAGAAAACTACCAGGGCGTACTATCCATGCGTATCTTCGATCATTACGGCGATTCGTGCAGAAGTCCTCTCATATCTAGAACATAAAGGTTGTCAGATAAACGGCCAGCGCTGGCGCGGACTAACAACTATGAGGCGAGTGAAAGGCGATTCAGCACGTGAGCGGCACAAACCTACTATGCTCCGACGAATTGACACTAGTACATTCACTCTTCACGAGGTCCCCAGTGGTATGCAAATAGAATCACGATCTTCAGATGGGGGTCTATAAATGAATATTGCTTGAATGGACTAGCGCTCGTTTTGACTTTCGGCAACCAATTGCAGAATCTACTTCCTGAAATTGGGGCTGACGCTATCAGGTTCTCAAACAGGTCGAAGAATGACGCGACAATTTGGTCTCATTCATCTGAGCTTATCGGTGGGTCAGGTCGTGTGGTCCGGGTATCGCAGCCTTATTCAGTCGGTTTCGGATTCATGGGGTTGCTGATTGTGGTGGTGTTGGGGTGGTTGAGCGGGACCTAGCCCGGACCTGGCACTTGGCACCTGGCACTTGGTGCTTGGTGGCTGGTTGATGGGGGACATACCGCCCGTGTGCGTGGGTCGGCAGCGGGCCGGCCGTTGCGTGGCAGCTCATCGTTGGCTGCTCGTCCTTCCTGAGTGGGTACCGGGGCTTTGAGCGCGGTGGGCTGCTGGTCTTCCTGGGCTACTTGCTTTCCTGGTCGCCGAAGATCCAGGTGGCCGGTGATTCTGGCAGTTAATGGTCCAGGGTGGTTTCGTTGACTCGCGTTCCTCAAGCCCGGAAGGCAAGGGGGCGAGGGCTGGTGCGGGGTCGAGGCGCATGTTCAGGGGTGTCTGGAGGCCCTGTCTGAGATCCGGGCGCCCTGGGCTCGGGTACTGGTGGTATGTCCCCTTTTGTGGTGGCTGCCTGGCTGTCGGGGTCCGGTAGCGGCCGCGGTATGTTTCGCCTTCTTCGCCTCTCTCGTTCTGCCGTGGTCCCTTTATGCTGTTTCGGGCAGCTCTGTTTCATCCCCTGGTGGGCGGTGGTATGTCCCCCCGGGGGGGTCCAGTGCGAGGTCCGGGCCCCCGGGGCTCGGGTGCTGGCTCGCATA
>Ga0308157_10001250_pt1 | contig 56122 bp, 47 predicted proteins | sample PhyBR1_FD_201035 | JGI IMG/M metagenome (GOLD analysis project Ga0308157, IMG submission 201035) | Phyllosphere microbial communities from UC Gill Tract Community Farm, Albany, California, United States - DLSLB.R1 | ecosystem: Host-associated > Plants > Phyllosphere > Unclassified | place: USA...
AGATTTTATTTCTTGTGGATTGCCAGATTTATTGCAGTTAATAAGAATTAAGAGAAATAAAGGGATAAATAATTTTTTCATAAATCGATTTTGTGAATTTGAGCAAAAACTATGCTTAAAATCTAGATTTACTTTTATATTTTTATTGAATGAAAAAAAGTCTTTTAGCATTGGCATTTTTACCGGTTTTAATTTTCGCTCAGGAAAACCCCAAGTTGACGGATGAAATGGCAATAAAACTATCCGAAAAACCGCTTCATTGCATCAATCAGGAATATCCGAATAAAACGGCACATATTATTAATAATGCGAATGAAGTAGCTTTGAGCCCGAAAGAGCTACATCCAAGTTTTTACGGATGTTTTGATTGGCATAGTTCGGTTCATGGTCATTGGATGTTGGTTCGACTATTAAAAACAAAACCGAACTTATCGGTTGCTAAAGACATTGAAAAAATATTAGACAATTCATTTACAAAAGAAAATTTACAGACTGAAGCTGATTATTTTACGAAATATCAATTGACAACGACTTTTGAAAGAACGTATGGTTGGGCATGGTTATTAAAGTTAGATGAAGAGTTAATGACTTGGAATCATCCGAAAGCTAAAATCTGGCATCAGAATCTAAAGCCTTTAACAGATAAAATTCTGAGTTCTTGGAAAACTTATCTTCCGAAGCAAACGTATCCCAACAGAACGGGAGTTCATCCCAATACAGCTTTTGCAATGGTTTTTGCATTAGATTGGGCAAGAGCAACAGGTGATAAAACTTTTGAAAACGAATTGATTGAAAAAGCAAAATATTTCTATTTAAATAATACCAAAACTCCGGCATATCTGGAACCGGACGGCTCCGATTTTTTCTCGCCAAGTTTGGAAATTGCAGATTTAATGAGAAGAATTCTTCCTCAGAAAGAATTTGTAAAATGGCTTGACCAATTTTATGAAAAAAGAAGTATCGAAAATATTGAGAAAATTCCTGTAGTAAGTGATTTGAGCGATTATCAAACCGTACATTTAGTTGGTTTATCTTTCACTAAAGCTTGGTGTATGAAAGGCATCGCAAAATCTCTTCCCGATAATCATCCGCTGAAAAAACAATTTCAAAAAACAGCTAATATCTTTTTAAATAATGGACTTCCGCTTTTATTTCAAGGGAATTATGGTGGAGATCATTGGCTGGCAAGTTTTGCGGTGTATGCTTTAGAAGATTAAATTTAAATGGATAAAATGACTGCTTTAGAAAAATTCGGAGTTGATGTTTTTACACAACATAATATTTTCGAAAGAATATCTGTAGATAAACCTTTCCGTCCGGATAATCCTGCTTTTATCTTTATTAAAAGCGGTTCTATAAAACTCCGTCAACATTTCAACGATCTTGAGCTTACTGCCAATACATTTATGGTGACAGATCCGCAAACGGTTTATGAGATGATTTCTGTGAGTGACGATTTCCAATCGAGAATGGTTTCTTATAAACGTGAATTTATTTCTGCTTTGTCGTTGAAATTCAATAGGTTGATTACTTACCGGTATTTTCGACAGCAAATGAATGTGGGAGTTCCTTTTTCTAAAGATGATTTGGATCTAATTTGGAAAAGTGTCAATTTTTTAAAATATATTTTAGATTCTGAAACAGAAATGACTTATAAAAAAGAGATTGTAGAGCATCTTTTTTCGGTGTTCTGTTATCAGATAGCAGGAATTATTTCTAACGAAGATAGCCGTGCAATGAATCAGATGTCGAGACAGCAAGAGATTGTTTTTGTTTTCCTAAATGATTTATCGTCTCACCATCTTAATAATAGAACAGTAGAGTTTTATGCCGAGCGACAGTCGATTACAACCAGACATCTTTCGTCGGTAGTAAAGTCGGTAACAGGTAAGTCGGCAAGTCAGATTATTGCTTCTATTGTAATCAATGAAGCGAAGGTCTACTTAAATTCTTCAAAAATGCCTATTTCAGAGATTTCTACGATTCTAGGTTTCAGTGATCAATATTCTTTTTCTCATTTTTTCAAGAAACATTTAGAAATAAGCCCTAGTCAATACAGACAACAATATCAATAACTGAATCCTACATTTGAACATCTTTTTCCAAAATTCAAACATTTGTTTGATTATATGCTTCGCCTAACTTTGCATCTGTAAAGCAAGGTAAAATGGTAAAAAACATAAAAACAGCACTATCAGTTTTGATAGGTCTTTTTCCTGCGCTGTTTTTTTCACAAGAAATAAAACAGATGACAGCGAGTGAAGTTGCCGAATTGGCAATTCAGAATCATCAGCAAATTAAAGTTTCTGCTCAGAATATCGATATTGCAAAACAGCAGACAGATATTACAAAACTTCAGAAACTTCCTACAATCACAGCTTCTACGAGCCAATTTTATTTGGGAAATGTGATCGCAATTGACAAAGATTTCTCGAATTCAATGACTATTCCGATGCCGCATTACGGAAGTTCGTATACTGTACAGGCGACTCAATTGATTTTCAAAGGCGGATTGGTCAATAAGTCTATTGAATTGGCAGGACTTCGTGAACAGCTTTCGGAATTAGATTTAGAAAATAGAAAACAGGATATAAAGTTTTTGGTGATCTCTAATTATTTAGACATTTATAAAATTTTAAATCAGGAAGTTGTCATTCAAAACAATAAAAAGCTGGGCCAGGAAAGGCTGAAAAATATTCAAAAATTTTATCAGCAAGGAATGATTACCAGAAATGAAGTGATTCGTGGCGAATTGGCGATTAAAAATTTAGACCAGGGAATGCTAACTTTAGTCAACAATAGAAAAATCCTCAATTATAATCTGAATATTGCTTTAGGATTAGATTCTGAAACACAGATTATTCCCATAGAAAATTTAGGCAATAAAGAAACCGGAATCGGGATGGATTATTATCTGAATTTGGCTCACGACAACAATCCACAAATAAAATCTGCAAAAACCAACATTGCCGTTGCCGATAAAAACATCGAAATCATTAAAACGGATAAAATGCCGACACTTTCAGGTTTTGGAGGTTATACTTTGCAACGGCCTATTACGACAAGAAATCCTGTATTGGATATGTACTCAAGCGGTTGGCAAGGTGGTGTTTCTTTGAGCTATAATATTGATAATTTATATAAAACCAAAGAAAGAGTGAAGCTTGGTGAGATGCAGAAAAATCAGGCAAATGATGCGATGACTTTGGTACAGCAGAATCTTGATATGGCAGTGAATGCAGCATATACAAAATATCAGGAAGCGATACAGCAGGCTGAGATTCTGAATGATGCTAAAAATTTGGCGGATGAAAACTACAAAATTACGGAAGCCAAATATCTGAATCAATTGGCTGTACAGGCGGAAATGCTTGATGCACAAAACCAAAAACTGCAGTCGGAATTAGATTTTGCCAATGCAGAAATCAATGTTCTGTATCAATATTATAATCTGTTGAAATCTACAGGTACACTTTAATTTTTAAAACTGAAAATCAAAATAATGGAAAACAAAGAACAAAATACTCAAGATACACAGCCTGCAGTTTCAAGCGCAGAAGCTAAGAAAAAACAAAATAAAAAGAATAAAATAAGAGCCATCATCTCAAATATTATTGTTTTTCTGGTGATTGGTTTTGGACTGTTTTGGCTGATTCGTCAATATTTTCATATCGGCGATAAAACCTATACAGAAGCTGCTCAGGTGGAGGAATTTATAAATCCAATCAACACACGAGTTTCAGCTTATATCAAAGAAATTAAGTTCATCGAACATCAACAGGTGAAAAAAGGCGACACTTTGGTCATCTTGGATGAGAGAGAAATAATGACACAACTGGGTCAGGCAGAAGCTGCTCATCAAAATGCTTTAGCACAAAAATCGGCGACAAGTTCATCGGTAAATACAGTTTCCAACAATGTAAGTGTAATGGAATCTAATATTGCCGGAGCAAAAGCCAGACTTTGGAATGCCGAACAGAATTTAAACCGATACAAAAACCTTTTAGCTTCGGAAGCGGTCACAAAACAACAATTTGACCAGATGAAAACAGAATATGATGCCCAAAAAGCAGCATACGAAACATTAGTCAATCAAAAGCAGTCAGCCAATCTTTCTACAACCGAAGTGAAAAGTAAATTAGGAATCAACGATGCAGAAATCAAAAGAACAAAATCTGCGTTGGAAATGGCAAAAATCAACCTTTCTTACACCGTAATTACTGCGCCTTACGATGGCGTGATGGGAAGAAGAGTAATTTCTGAAGGCCAGCTTATTCAGCCGGGACAACAGGTGGGAACGATTGTTTTAAATAATCACAAATGGGTAACTGCCAACTTTTTGGAAAGCCAAATGCCGAATATTAAAATCGGACAAAAAATGATGATGACCGCAGATGCTTTGGGTGGAAAACGATTTGAAGGAACGGTAACTGCAATTTCTGCAGCAACAGGTTCGAGATATTCTAGTGTTCCAACAGACAATTCTACCGGTAACTTCATTAAAGTGCAACAGAGAATTCCTGTAAGAATAGAATTTACATCATCAAACAAAAAAGAAGATGTTGCCAAGCTGAGCGCAGGAATGAATATGAATGTTTCTATTTCAAATAAAAAGTAAAAAGTAAAAAGAACCAAGTAAAAAGTATAAAAATCATGAAAATTTTAGGTGGTTCAATAACTTGACTCTTTTACCTTTTCACTTGGCTCTTAATAAATAAAAAAAATGTATAACAAAGGTCTTTTCAGCGATTGGGTTCCGAAACCTGTTCAGCTGTTAATTATAGTTTTATTGCTTATTGTCGTAATGCCTTTAGGAGGTGTTTATGCAGGGAATTTGAGCTTTATGGTCAGTGGAACAGGTCAGCTTTCCGAATATTTTATGTGGGCAAACTATGCCACAACTATTGGTATGGGTGCTTGTATGCCGGTCGTTCTCAGATTTAAAATGCGATATAAAGTACGTGATAAAGTAGTGCTTTTATTGGTGCTTTTAGGATTGCTAAGTTACATTAACGGAACTACGATGGAGCCTGTAATTATTATTGCAAGTGCTTTGGTTATTGGGTTTTTTAAAATGATGATCACGATCGAGCTTTTTCTTCCGTTGATGGCAATGATGGGCGGAAGAGGCGTTTTCTATGGTGTATTTTATACATTTGTGTTGAGCTTGACTCAGATTTCAGGTTATTATGCGGTAGAAATTTCGATGCTTTACAATTGGCAGCAGTTTTTCGTTATCGCAGCGGTTTTATGTTTTGTAATGGCTTTGATTTGCTGGATTTTTATGCACAATAAATATTTTGCTTTAAAAGTTCCGTTGCATTATATCGACTGGTTGAGTATAATGTTATTTGTCTCCACTTTTATGTTTTCGGCTTACGTTTTTTCATTTGGAAAACAGCAGGATTGGCTGAATTCTACAAGGATTATTAATGCAAGTATTGCGGCATTTGTAAGTTTTGCTTTGTTGGCAATCCGTCAGATGACTTTGAAAAGACCTTATTTATCCTTTAAAATCTTCAAGCGAAGCAATGTTCAAAACGGGTTGTTTATGTTGTTTTGTTTGGGAATGTTTTTAGGAACTGCTTCAATTCAAAATATCTTTTCAGTCGGAGTTTTAGGATATGACCAATTGACAAACGCTAAACTGAATCTGATGATGATTCCGGGTTTAATTCTTGCCGGAATTGTCGCTGTTTATTGGTTTAAAAAAGAGAAACCTCTCAAAATGTTCATCTTTTCAGGGTTTTCTGCGATGATTGGTTATGCTATTATTATGTACTTTTCAATGGTTCTCGAATTTAATTATGAGAAATGGTATTTGCCGCTGTTTCTGAAAGGTTTTGGGATGGGCTCGCTATTTATTTCCGTTTGGTATTATACTTTAGATAAGTTGGAACTCGATGATATGTTGGCGGCCATCGGATTGGTTTTGGTTTGGCGTACTTTCCTTGCGGTAGGATTTTTCTCAGCATTATTTTCATGGTTTCAATATCAGTTTCAGATCGAGAGTTTGGGCAATTTAGCAGTTTATTTAGATGGAATGACACTCACTCCGCAAGATCTTTCGGCCAACTTTAAAAGCATTCAGCTAAACGCAATTCTTTCTGCCAACAAGAGAATTTTCGGTTACATCATCGTTGCAGGTTTTGGAGTATTGCTGTTTGTTTTAACCCATCATTTTGGGGAAGAAAAATTCAAATATCCAAGACTTATAAGACTCATCAATGGTAAATCGGTCATTGCCAGAAGAAGATTGCAGGAACGCAAAAAGTTATTAGAAGAAATAAAAGATGCGGCAGGACCTGTCGTTTAAAGATACCTTGTTTTCACTTGTAAAGTCTCGTTTTATTTTCAAAGCGGGACTTTACTTTTAAAGTACAGTCATCAAAAGTAATATTAATCATTACTTATTAATCATTACCGATTACTTATATTTTCCGGAGCTTTTTCCCGCTATCCACTATATCTTTTGTTCCGCTTTGCTTCACAAAAGGATGCCGTTTCTATCGGGGCTAATTACTATTTGCCACATTCAGGATAATGTCTACATTTGTGAGGTAATCTTCACAAACACATGAAAAATATTTTAGTATTCTTATTCCTCACTTTGTCACTTTTCTCGTATTCGCAGGATAATTATGTGCATTCTATAACCAAGAAACAGCAGTTTCTAAATCTTGCAGGAAAACCGCTTACCGATAAGTTTACCAATATGAAATCTGTAAAAGTGGTCTACGATTACGGTGCAAAAAAAATGTATTTCTTTAACAGTACAAGATATACTTATCATTACGATTTCTGCGTGCAGGTTTTGGGGTATAGCCAAGAAATTGGTGAGTTTAATAAAGAATCTTACAACCCAACCAACAAGAGAACTTATCTTCTTGCCAATATTAATTATCTGGAAGATTCTGATGATTGGGTGATGGAACTGGCTGCGTCAGACGAGATGAATGCAGGTTTGATCAATTTCTTTTTTAATGAAGTCAATAAAAATGTGTTTTTCAAAGATAAGTTGAAGTTTTATCTGAATTCTCCGCATGTAATCGGCCTAAATTCAAAAAAAGCATTAAAAATTCCAACCGTTTTCTCAGATTTTATTTTTAAAAGAATTACAGAACAGTCGATTGAAAATACTTCAAGTATCGGTATTCTTAAAAAATATGATTTACAGAAAAAGGAAGACTTTAATCCTAAAGCTGATGAAATTATCATCATTAATACAACTCCCGAGTTTATTCCAACAGTTCGAGGAATTATTATTACCGAACTTCAGACTCCTTTAAGTCATTTGGTTTTACTGGCGAAAAATAGAAATATTCCGGTATATGTTGATACAAAAGTTTGGGAAAAGCAATCAGTTAATAATCTTTTAGGTAAGAAAGTAGAATTGATTACAAAAGAAAATTCATATTCATTAAAAGCTTCACAAAAACTAATTCCAGTTAAAAAAGCGGTGAAAGAAATTATTCTGAAAAGAGACCTTTCGGTAACCGATTTAGTTGATCTGGAAACCGTCACTCCTTTAAATATTGTCAATTCTATCGGTTCAAAAGCTACAAATCTTGGGCTTTTAAAACAGATTCAAAAAGAATTAAAGTCCTATAAAACTCCGGAATATGCTTTTGCAATCCCGTTCTATTATTTTGACCAGCATATTAAGGATAATCATTTTCAGGATAAAATCAATGCATTGTATTCAATTCCGAAAGATTCTGTGAAACTTCTGGAAAAGGAATTAAAAGCATTTAGAAAAACAGTGAAAAATTCTAAAGTGAATCCTGAACTTTTGAAGAAAATAGAAGAAAAGCTCAATGCTCAAAATGATTTTAAAAACTTTAGATTCCGTTCTTCAACCAATGCTGAAGATATGGAAGGGTTCAATGGGGCTGGATTATATGATTCTAAAACCGCGATCATTGGAGATACTGAAAAAACTGTAGAAAAAGCTATTTTGGAAGTCTGGTCAAGTTTCTGGAATTTCCGTGCTTTTCAGGAACGTGATTTGTTTGGAATCAATCATGAAAGCTGTGCAATGGGCGTGTTGGTACACCGTTCTTTCCCGGATGAAAAAGCAAACGGTGTTTTGGTTACAAGAAATCTTTACCGTGATAAATATACCGGAATTACAGTAAATGTTCAGTTGGGTGAAGAATCTGTTGTAAAACCTGAACCGGGCGTAACCTGTGATGAATTTTACTGTCACAATTTCAACGGATTAGGTTCTTTTGTCGTTGATTACCGTTCTACATCAAGCCTAAATAGCGGAAAACCCATTCTTACAGAAACAGAAATTAAAAAGTTATTTGATATTTCTCCTGTTTTAGAAAGAAAACTTTATCTTCTTTGGCAGAAACGAAAGATGGCCAAGAGAAGTTATCCTTTAGATATTGAATTCAAATATTTGGGTGATGAAAAGCAATTGTATATTAAGCAGGCAAGAGCTTATATGGATTAAGTTTTCTCTCGCAGATTGAGCTAATTTCGCAGATCATTAAATTAAAAATCTGCTCAACTTGGATAGTCTTTCATAATAAAATAACGCATATTCTTCAAGCTTAAGCAACTTGTTTGCTACTCTTTGCCCCTTAAAATAAGAAATTGTTTTAAACTTTGCGTGGCAAAAAAATCATTTCATTTAAAAAGCTAAACCATTAAAATTATTAAACTTTAAAAAATAAATGTTTTATAATAAACACAAAGATGATGTTTCTTTATAATAACTTAAGGAGCAAAGATGAATCAATAAAATTGATTTTATAAAGTTATGTATATTCTTTACGCTTTTCGCTATTAATCTTTAATCTGTTTAATTATAATCTTTAATAATACAATGACGCATATTCTTCAAGCTTAAGCAACTTGTTTGCTACTCTTTGCCCCTTAAAATAAGAAATTGTTTCATTAAACTTTGCGTGGCAAAAAATCATTTCATTTAAAAAGCTAAACTATTAAAATTGATTAGACTTAAAAAAATAAATGTTTTATAATAAACGCGAAGATGATGTTTCTTTATAATAACTTAAGGAGCAAAGATGAATCAATAATTTGATTTTAATGACGCATATTCTTCAAGCTTAAGCAACTTGTTTGCTACTCTTTGCCCCTTAAAATAAGAAATTGTTTTATTAAACTTTGCGTGGCAAAAAATCATTTCATTTAAAAAGCTAAACTATTAAAATTGATTAGACTTAAAAAAATAAATGTTTTATAATAAACGCAAAGATGATGTTTCTTTATAATAACTTAAGGAGCAAGATGAATCAATAAAATTGATTTTATAAAGCTGATGTACATTCTTTATTCTTTACGCTTAAGCGACTTGTTCACTATTAATCTTTAAATCTGTTTAATTATAATCTTTAATAATACAATGACGCATATTCTTCAAGCTTAAGCAACTTGTTTGCTACTCTTTGCCCCTTAAAATAAGAAATTGTTTCATTAAACTTTGCGTGGCAAAAAATCATTTCATTTAAAAAGCTAAACCATTAAAATTGATTAGACTTTAAAAAATAAATGTTTTATAATTGTCATAAATTTTGATTAGAATAATTGATTTTTTGATTAAATGTCTCATAATAAACGCAAAGATGATATTTCTTTATAATAACTTAAGGAGCAACGATGAATCAATAATTTGATTTTATAAAGCTTACTAATGTTCCTTACGCTTAGGCGACTTGTTCGCTATTCTTTGCTTCTTAAATATGCTCCAATTTTATTAAAACTTTGCGTTATAAATGCATTAATGCGAAACTTTTAAAATTACAATGTTATCATTCAGATTAATACTCTTAATATTATAGCTGAAATTTTTCAGTTTGGTTTTTTCGGTTAAAACTCTTTTACGTTCTGCTTCGTCAAGCTGAAGGAAATCTAATGAAGAAATAACTTCAATATAATTTTTTTCAGAAACGATAGGTGACTTTTTTTCAAAATAATTTAAGATTAAATAAATCACAACAATTGAAATATTGATTCCTAAAAGAATTTCAAGGTTTTTAATGGGTAAAAGCCCATCTAACAATGAAAGTGTGATGGAAACAAATAGAAAAACAATAGTCTGAATGGTAAAAGTTTCCGTTCTGAAACGAAGGATTGAAAAGATGGCAAAAAGACCAAAACCCACTCCGAGACTATATTCCGCTTTGGTAAAAACCAGACACATGAAAAATGTGCAGACACTAATCAATCCTAGCAAAGGATGCAGCCTGATGTTACGGTTTCTGTTTGAAAAATAGTAAAGAGTGAAAATCGATATGCAAAGTATCGCTAAACGTTCAAAAAGTTCCTGTAATTCCAAAATTGTGCTTTTAGTTTTGACAAATATACAATTTAGAATGAATGATTTTTAGAAAAAATGAAATTCGTCAATTCGAGTGTTTTTCCGTAACAAAGAGAAGGAAAAATATATCGAGAACTTTTTATAATGCCTGTTCTCGATACAAAATTTTGAAAGAATTTTTACTCGAACTGACGTGTACATAAAAACAAAAAGGAAGCACAAATCTCAAAGATTTATGCTTCCTCTATATCATAATCATTGTTTCAAAAATTAATTTCTGAACAATTGTCTTACATCTGCAGAATCAAAAGTATACGCTGTTGAGTTTTCAGACTTATCTAATTTTTTACTGATTGTCAAAGCCCATAAAACCAATTCTTTACAGAAGTTTTTGTCTTCTTCATTGAGTTCAGAGGCATTTTCTTCAACAACAGTTGTTAAAGGTGTAATGCTGTTGAGTTTCTTGTAAAATTCTTCATCTGTATCCGTATAATTAAGTTCCAGCTGATTTTTGTTGAACCATTTGATTAAATCGGTGTATGGCGTTTTGATGCCCTCTTTTTCTAATTTTGAAATGCGTGGGAAAATACTTTCAAACTGTACCATCACGGCTTTATCAATCAAAATTTTGGCAACATAATCAGCACCTTCCTGTTCGCCTTCGTAAACCAATTCAATCTTTCCGGTAATTGAAGGAATAATCGACATGAAATCAAGCAGACGAATTGTAGTTTTTTGAGCTTCAGATTCTATTAAACGTAATTTTGCTGCAGCAACAAGGTTTTCCATTGCACTGATTGTCAATCTTGCACTTACACCACTTTTCGCATCCACATATTCGCTGTCACGGGCTGCAAAAGCAACTTCTTCCAAAAGATTTTTCGCCAAATCTGGGATTTGAATCTGTTTTTTATCTTCCGCAGAAATCTGAGCTTCCTGTTCAGTGATTTGTTTTGCTAAGGCAATGGTTTTTGGATAATGCGTAAAAATCTGCGATCCGATTCTGTCTTTCAAAGGCGTTACAATACTTCCTCGATTGGTATAATCTTCAGGATTTGCTGTAAATACAAACTGAATATCAAGCGGCATTCTCAATTGAAATCCACGAATCTGAATATCGCCTTCCTGTAAAATATTAAATAAAGAAACCTGAATTCTAGCCTGTAAATCGGGCAATTCATTTAAAACAAAAATGGAACGGTTAGCTCTTGGAATCATTCCGTAATGCAGAACACGTTCGTCAGAATAAGGAAGTTTTAAAGTTGCTGCTTTAATCGGATCGATGTCACCAATTAAATCGGCAACATTCACGTCGGGAGTTGCCAGTTTTTCAAAAAAACGATTGGAACGGTGAACCCAAGAAATCGGGGTTTCGTCGCCTAGTTCAGCAATCAGATCCCTTGCAAATTTTGAAATCGGCTGGAACGGACTGTCATTGATTTCAGAGCCATTTACAATCGGCATATACTCATCTAAAAGATTCACCATACTTCTTGCAATTCTGGTTTTTGCCTGTCCGCGTAAACCTAATAAATTGATGTGATGGCCTGCTAAAATCGCCTTCTTTAATTGTGGAACTACAGAATCTTCATAACCCCAAAGTCCTTCAAAAACCGGCTCTTTAGCTTTGATTTTTGCAATCAAATTTGCCTGAATTTCCTGACTGATGGTTTTATCTGTATATCCTGATTTTTTTAATTCTTTAAATGTAATATCGTTTTTCATTTGTTGTAATGATGTTGTTTTTTAATGTTTGGGTGCTAGAAGTGGGAAGCTGGAAGGGCAACTGTAGGCTTCGAAATTATTTAGTTTCCGAAATCGCATAAACTTCTCTTTTCCGGTTTCCAGCCTCTTTTACCTTTTTACTTTTTCCTTGGCTCTTCTCAAATCCTTTTAATCCTATTCTTTTCATAATCCTCAAAAATCATTTGTCCTAATCCTGAAAGACCTGTGAGAAAAGCTTTTCCTTTATTCTGAGCAGTAAATGCATTCACAAATTGTCGTAGATAAGGATCTTGGGCAATCATAAATGTGGTAATAGGGATTTTAAGTTTTCTGGCTTGTGCAGCTTTATTGAGACATTCAGAAACGATTTTTTCGTCTAAACCAACACTGTTCATATAATATTCTCCGGTAGGAAGTTTCAAGCAGCTTGGTTTTCCATCGGTAATCATGAAAATCTGCTTATTGGTATTTCTTTTTCTACGAAGAATATCCATTGCCAATTCCAATCCTGCAACGGTGTTGGTGTGATACGGACCAACCTGTAAATAGGGTAGGTCTTTAATTTTAATAGGCCACGCTTCGTTTCCGAAAACAATAATATCGATGGAATCTTTTGGATATTTTCGCTTAATCAGTTCAACCAAAGCCATTGCAACTTTTTTCGCAGGCGTGATGCGGTCTTCACCGTACAAAATCATCGAATGACTGATGTCGATCATCAAAACCGTGCTCATTTGGGCTTTGTGTTTGGTTTCTTCTACGATGAGGTCGTCTTCGGTCATTCGAAGGTCAGAAATTCCATTGTTAATTTGAGCGTTTTTCAGACTTTCCGTCATGTTTATTGAGGATAAGTCGTCGCCGTACTGGAAATTTCGGTTTTCGCCATCCCGTTCATCACCAACTCCTGATTTGTTGGTTCTGTGATTTCCGATACCGCTTTTTTTAAGCTTTCCGAAAATCTGGTCTAAAGCATATTCCCGTAAAGCGGCTTCCAGTTTGGCCGTAAGAATGTTTTTTCCTTTTCCAGTTCGGGAATTGCCATCTTCAGAATCGTCCTCTTTTTTAATGTAACCTCGTTTTCTTAAATCTTCTTCAAAATCCTCAAGCGTATATTCGTCGGTGAAAATATCATATTCTTTATCGAGCATATCGAGCCACTCAAAAGCTTCCTCAATATCACCGGAAGTGTGTGTCAGCAAGTCTTTGAAAACATCAAAAACCCGGTCAAAATGCGAAATATCTTCCGGAATATGTTTGCTGAATGTAAATCCCTGTTGAAAATTAAATTGTTTATCTGTCATGAGATGAATCTCGTTTTTAGAAAAGACAAGTTAGGGAAATATTGCAAGAAGAATGAGAGTTGGAAAATAGAATTTTTTTATGATGCTGATTTGAAAATACATTTAGTAACAGTCAAATTTGTAATCTGTCTTAAACTTTTCACCTTTTGCAGTTGTTCCTTTACATATTTTATTCAAAAAATTTAGAACATGAATTCGAAAATTATCTGTAGGATAATTGGTCTGATAACAGGTTTTATCACCGCCTCTTTGTATAACTAATGTGATTGTGGGAGTGTCTGTAATAAAACCGTCATTGTAATATTTATAATTAGGTTCAGATATCTTCTGTATTTTTTTATTCAAATTCTGAAAAGTAGCATCATCTAATTTTCCTTTAAAATATCCCATTTTTGATGAATCTAATTCATAACCGTAAATTGAAAAATCATCTTTAAATACTTCTTCAGCAAACAATTGAAAAGTTTTATCACTATTTATTTGAAGATAATAAGTAGGACAAGTTCCGAAGCAGCTTGTAGTTTTATATATAATTTTGTCAAATTTTGGTTTTTCCTGAGTGCATCCTATGAAGGAAAATAGAATAACAATTAATAAGGTATTTTTCATCAAATAGAGTTTTTACAATAATAAAATTAAAAATTAATCTTTTAATCATTTTTTATTCTATTCTTCTAAATCTTATCTTTGCACTCTTAAAATTCAGTATGAAAGACTTAATGGGACGCGCAATCTGGGATTATTTTAAAAACGAAAATCCTGAAGATTTGCAGACTGAAACTTCAATTTCCGAACTCGATGAGCTTCCGGTAAAATATCTTTTCAGAGATTTTGAAGAGATGAATAAAATTGAAAAGAAAGCTTTAAAATTATCTCACGGAAAAGTTTTGGACATTGGAGCAGGAGCGGGTTCGCATTCGTTATATCTTCAGAATGATAGAAATTTAGATGTTACTGCATTAGATATTTCGCCAAAGGCGATTCAGGTTTGTCAGTTGAGAGGAATTCAGAAAGCGGTTGCTCAGAATATGCTTGAATTTTCAGGAGAAACTTACGATACCATTCTTTTGTTAATGAACGGAACCGGAATTTTTCAAAGCCTGAAAGTAATTGATATTTACCTTAAAAAGCTTCATTCTTTATTAAATAAAAACGGGCAAATCCTAATTGATAGCACTGATATTCTGTATATGTTTGATCAAGATGAAGATGGCGGAGTTTTGATTCCTGCAAATGGATATTATGGGGAATTAGATTATATTGTTCATTATAAAGGCGAGTCTGAAGATCCAATTAAATGGCTGTATCTTGATTTTAATACCTTAAAAAATGCTGCTGAAAATAATAGTTTTACTATTGAAAAAGTTTTGCAGGATGAGGATTCTTATTTGGCAAAGCTGACAAAAAAATAGAGCTAAATCAAAAGTCACAAATATACTTTTAAAAAAAGGTAGCGCTTCTACACAGTTCACCATCATCATTTCAATAATTTGCTACAAAGGTTACGCTTCTTCGGAGCGATCATTCTTTAAACAAATTCTTATACTATTTAAAAGGAAAATTTTCAATCTGGTCATCATTGAATATTCAAAAATAATGAATGTTCTTGTGATCAGATTTAAAGCTAATTCTTTAAATTATACATCATTTTATTTTAGACTAACTATAAATTGCGTTGTTAAGTATTTGTTTTATAGTTAATTGTATTATGATGTTTTTAAAAGGGTATAAAAAATACATTTCACGGAATCATTTTTGTATCCATATTGATAATCACATTTAAATATACAATTATGAATACCAACAGACTTTCACCTGCGCTGGAAAAAGCATTGAGTGACCAAATGAATAAAGAAATTCACGCTTCACACACATTTTTATCTTACGGAATTTGGGCAGATGATAAAGGATATCAGGGAATTGCCAACTTTCTGTACCGTCATGCACAGGAAGAAAGAAATCATTCCATAAAATTTATGGAATATGTTTTAAACAGAGGCGGTAAGCCAAAAGTGGAAGCCATCCCGGAACCTCCTGTTGATCCCGAATCTTTAACTGCTTGCTTCGATGGAGTTTTTAAGCACGAAGTAGATAATACTACGGCGATTTACAGATTGGTCGATTTAGCGTTAGAAGAAAAAGATTGGGCAACGTGGAATTTTATGCAGTGGTTTGTACAGGAACAAATTGAGGAAGAAACATTAGCTGCGAATTTGATTGATAAATTAAAAATTGCAGGCGGTGACAGAGCAAGCAATGAATCACTTTTTACATTGGATCGTGCATTGGAAGCGGCTCCAAATGATGTTCCCCTTGCTCAGGAAGCGACAGGAGATAATCCGTAAAAGTAAACGCACAAAAATAATTCATAGAATCTGTCACAATAGTGGCAGATTTTTTTTATTATGAAATCCACCGTAAAATCACTATCTTTGCCCGCTGAAAGTGAAAGGTAAAATCACCTTACACTTTAAACCTTAAACTTTGAATCTAACGTTATGAAATGTGGAATCGTAGGCTTACCGAATGTAGGTAAATCAACTCTTTTTAACTGCTTAAGCAATGCTAAAGCGCAGTCTGCCAATTATCCTTTCTGTACTATCGAGCCTAATTTAGGAACGGTTTCTGTACCGGATCAGAGATTATTTGAGCTTGAAAAATTGGTAAATCCTGAAAGAGTTTTGCCTGCTGTTGTAGAGATTGTAGATATTGCTGGTCTTGTAAAAGGAGCAAGTAAAGGAGAAGGTTTAGGAAACCAATTCTTGGCAAACATTCGTGAGTGTGAGGCGATTATTCATGTTTTGAGATGTTTTGAAAACGGAAATATTATCCACGTTGAAGGTTCAGTAGATCCTTTGAGAGATAAAGATATTATCGATATCGAGCTTCAGTTGAAAGATTTGGAAACAGTTGGGAAAGCTGTTGAAAAAGCGAAAAAATTCATCAAATCTGGTAAGAAAGAAGATTTATTAACATATGAGACACTTCAAAATCTTCAGAAACATCTTGAAGACGGTAGAAATGCGAGAGAATTTGCAATGGATGATTTTGCAAAATCAATCATTGGTGAAGTTCAGCTTTTGACGAATAAACCGGTTCTTTACGTTTGTAATGTGGATGAAAATTCAATTAAAAACGGAAACGAATGGATTGCAAAAATTGAAGAAATGGCGAAAGGTGAAGGTGCTGAAGTTGTTGTTTTGGCAGCTCAGATCGAAGCTGATATTAATGAGCTTGAAACTTTCGAAGAAAGAGAAATTTTCTTAGAAGAATTAGGTCTTACAGAACCTGGAGTAAACCGTTTGATCAGAAAAGCTTACGACTTATTAAAGCTTCAAACCTATTTTACAGCAGGTGTAAAAGAAGTAAGAGCTTGGACAATCGGACAAGGTTGGACGGCTCCTCAAGCTGCAGGAGTAATTCACACAGATTTCGAAAAAGGTTTCATCCGTGCAGAAGTAATCAGATACAATGATTATGTGACGTATGGTTCTGAAGCAAAAGTAAAAGAAGCTGGAAAGCTTTCTGTAGAAGGTAAAGAATACATCGTTCAGGACGGTGATGTGATGCACTTCAGATTTAATGTTTAAAAATATTAAAAGTTAGTTATATAGTATTTTAAAGACGCTTCCATGAATTTGGGAGCGTTTTTTATATATTAGTAAAAACATTTTATGAGATATTTATTTTTCTTGTTTCTGATTGTTTCGTGTTCAAAGAGTTTGGAAGAAAGGTGTTTTACAACTTCTGATGATATCTGGACTAAGTATTTTAAAAATAGTGAGGATTTAATCAATGATAATTATTATGCACACGCACAAAAATATAATGTAAAAAAGATTATTACTGAAAAGCCGAATTATCTACAGATTGTTAATCTTAAAAAATTTAGAAGCTTTAAAAAAGACAGTCTAGAATCGAAGTCGGAAGAGATTATGGAAAAGAAATGGAAAGAATATGATTCGGAGTTTAAAGCATTTAATAATAAATTTTCAGAACAATTTACTTTTTCTAATCAGCAAAAAATCGGAAATGTAATGTATGCTTTTGGTAGAAACCAGCTCGGATTTTGGCTTTGTAAAATAGAAAATGAAAAACCTTCTGCTTATTTTTTAGGATTAAGCTTTAGTCATTATTATATTAATGAAGTTCAGGAAAAGCCGATTGTTAATAATGGTTTTTTAGAGCTTGAAGGAAGTTTTGTTAAAATCGTAAAAGTTCCAGGTTTGCCAGGTTATGATGATTATTCAGCAATTGAAGATGGAAAACTATTCAAAATGAAATTAGAAGATTTAGTAAAAGATTCTGACCACGACGGTTATAACGATATTTTTGAAAAAAGCTTTGGGTTAAATCCCAATAATAAAGATACCGATGGAGATGGAATGGATGATTTTAATGATTTGAATCCAATGTTTAAATCTGAAAAGAATAAGTTTACCCAGCTTTATGAAACGTTGTTACCTGATTACGGATCTGAAAATCTTAGTAATAAAAACTACTATTTTGAAATTTTCATTAGTGATTGTGATTATTTTCATCAGATAAGCCCTAAATATCATATTTTGTTTAGTCCTGAAGATTCAAAATCAAAAACTGATTATTTAAAAGTTACGGATGTCTCATCACACGGAATCGGAAAAATTAAAAGAAATAAAAATAATCCTAATATTTTTTATATAAAAGAATGGGGAAACAGTAGCTCTACGGATTATTCTGCAGAATATAAAAATGGAAAATGGATTTTAGAAATTGCTGGAGGATATGTAATTTAACTCATATTTCATAAATTCCTATATTTGAATTATACAAATTCCGCATCATGGAAAAACTAGCTCATGCTTCTCTGGAAGATTTTTATCTTGAGATGACCAAAGGATTGGGAAAAGATATCGAAAGCATCTTTCCGAAAGGTCTTCACAAAGATATTGGTCATTTTAATGTGTTTGATATTGCGCAGACCATTGCCAATGTCAAAAAAACTTCCGAAATGCCTTACAACAGGAGGAAATATTATAAAATCAGTTTAATTAGAGGGAAAAACAGGGCTGAATATGCAGATAAAGTAATCTCAATAAAAAAGAATGCTTTACTTTTTGCAACCCCGAAAGTTCCTTATCATTATGTACCTGAAGATGAGAATCAGTCAGGGAATTTTTGCGTTTTTACGGCTGATTTTTTTACTAAAAATTCGTCTAAAAATATTCTTGAAGATCTGCCTTTATTTCAGCCGGGTACCATTCCCGTTTTTGAGATTGATGATGAATTGGCCGATGAGGTTGATTTGCTGTTCGGAAAAATCAAAAAAGAAATAGATTCTGATTATGAATTTAAATATGATTTAATACGAAATTATGTTTCCGAACTGATTCATTACGGACAAAAATTACAACCTGCAGAAAAAGTTGGTCATTCACAAAATGCAGCGGTAAGAGTGGTTTCTCTGTTTATCGAATTGTTAGAAAGACAGTTTCCGATTGAATCTTCCAATCAACGAATTCAGCTGAAAGTAGCTAAAGATTTTGCAGATCGATTGTCGATTCATGTGAATTATTTAAATAAAAATGTTAAAGAAAAAACCGGGAAAACAACTACAGAATTTATTGCAGATCGATTGATTCAGGAAGCTAAAATATTATTAAAACAAACCAACTGGAATATTTCTGAAATTTCTTATGCTTTAGGTTTTGAAGAGGTTGCTCACTTCTCTAATTTTTTTAAACGAAAAACTTCATTTGCACCTATGGAATTTCGTGCCTGATTTGAATTTTGCAAATTTCAGATTGATTGAAGTAAATCATCAAGGCTGAAATTGACTCAACTTTGTAACATCAAAAAATCAAATATGAATAACAAAACAAAAATTGCCCTTGTAACAGGCGGAAGTAGAGGTTTAGGTAAAAATTCAGCTTTAAAAATTGCTAAAAAAGGATTGGACGTAATCATTACGTATCATAGTAATAAGGAAGAAGCTGAAAATGTTGTCGCAGAAATTCAGGCTTTAGGTCAAAAAGCGATCGCTTATCAACTGGATACGAGAAATACAAAAAGCTTTGACGAATTTATCAAAAAAGTGACGGATCATTTGGAGGAAAATACAGGTAGCAAAAATTTAGATTATCTGGTAAATAATGCAGGAACAGCATTGTATTCTCCGATTGCTGAGACTACAGAAGACCAACTTGAAGAGATGGTTGATATTCACTTCAAAGGAGTTTTCTTTTTAACTCAGAAATTTTTGCCATTCATTAATGATGGAGGAGGAATTGTAAATATTTCTTCAGGTTTGGCAAGATTTGCTTTGCCGGGATCGTCTGTTTATGGCTCATTGAAAGCGGGTGTTGAAATGTTGACCAAATATATGGCGAAAGAATTAGGGCCAAGAAAAATAAAAGCGAATGTAGTCGCTCCGGGAGCAATTGAAACTGATTTTGGTGGCGGAAGAACAAGAGATGATGAAAATGTGAACTCAATGATTGCCGGAAATACTGCTTTAGGCAGAGCTGGTTTGCCGGATGATATCGGTGGAGTGGTAGCATTTTTATGTACCGACGACGCGGGTTGGATCACTGCACAAAGAATTGAAGTTTCCGGCGGAATGTTCTTTTAAAAATAATTTATTTCCTCTCGCAGATTGAGCAAATCGAGCAGGTCTTTACCTGATCTGCGTAATCAGTTTAATCTGCGAGAGATTTATTTTAAAGTTTGGCTAAATTTTCAATAGCCTTTTCAAGTGTCTCATTCTTTTTTGCAAAGCACAATCTGATCACATTTTCATTCAGTTTATCTTTATAAAAAGCCGAAAACGGAATACTTGCTACTTTATGGTTAATCGTTAATTCTGTTGCGAAATCAAAATCATTTTTATCTGAAATTTTGTTGTATTTCAAAGCCTGAAAATAGGTTCCTTCACAATTGAGAAGTTCAAATGAAGTTTGGGCTAAACCTTGTCTTAAAAAATCTCTTTTCTTCTGAAAAAATTGACTTAGTTGATTGTAATGCTCGTCATTTTTCATGTATTCTGCCAAAGCTATCTGAAGTGGAGTATTGACGCAGAAAACATTGAACTGATGAACTTTTCTGAATTCATCTGTCAAGGCTTTTGGAGCGGCACAATATCCGATTTTCCAACCTGTGATGTGGAATAATTTCCCGAAAGAGGCTACTAAAAGACTTCTTTCTTTGAGCTCAGGATATTTACAAATGCTTAAGTGTTGGTTACCGTCAAAAACAATATTTTCATAGACTTCATCGCTCAAAATTAAAATATTAGTGTCTTTTACAATTTTAATTAACTCCTGAATATCATTTTCTTTTAAAATCTTCCCGGAAGGATTGTTCGGATTATTCAGAATAATCATTTTAGTTTTTTCTGAAACCAGTTTTTTTACAACATTCCAATCGATTTCGTAATCGGGAGCTTTCATTTGGAAACGTTTTACAATTCCTCCGAAAAGTTCTACGGTTGGTTCGTAACAATCATAAGCCGGTTCGAAAATTATCACTTCATCATTTTCCTTTACAAAGGTCGCAATTGCTGTAAAGATCGCCTGAGTTCCGCCTGCTGTGATGGTGATTTCAGTTTCTGGATGATAAATTACTTGATGACTGTTCTCAATTTTTCTTGCAATTTCTTCTTTTAAACCCATGATTCCGTCTAAAGGAGCATATTGGTTAAATCCTTTTTGAATGAAATTATTCGCTAAATCAAGTAATTCAGAATCAGTCGAAAAATCAGGAAATCCCTGTGAAAGATTGATGGCTTGATGTTGACTGGCCAGTTGAGACATTTGTGTAAATATGGTGGTTCCTACATTTGGGAGTTTCGAAGAAGGAAGTTGTATCATTTTAAAATCTTTATGAATCTAAATTAGATCAAATTTTCAATATTTCTGATTTAAATTTCAAGAAATATGTGTTTTGCTATATTAAAATTTAACTAAAAATGTTAATAAATAGAAACTGAAAAATTCGGATATTTTTGTCCGTTTTCGTACTTTTGTATGTTTGCTGAAATAATATATGTCACAAGAAATACAACCTATCTATTCCGAAGATAATATCAGAACCCTCGATTGGCAGGAACACATCCGTTTGCGTCCCGGTATGTATATCGGTAAGCTTGGCGATGGCTCGTCTGCTGATGATGGTATTTATATTTTACTGAAAGAAATTCTGGATAACTCGATCGATGAATTCAGAATGAAATCTGGTAAAAGAATCGAAATAAAAGTGGATGACGGAAAAGTCACGATTCGTGATTTTGGTCGTGGGATTCCTCTTGGAAAAGTAGTTGATGCTGTTTCAAAAATGAATACCGGTGGTAAATATGACAGCAAGGCCTTCAAAAAATCTGTCGGACTGAATGGTGTAGGTACAAAAGCTGTAAACGCACTTTCAGATTATTTCCGAGTACGGTCTTTCCGTGAAGGAAGAATGAAGATTGCAGAGTTTTCCAGAGGTATAATCACTGAAGAACACGATGAAAAAGAAACTTCAGACAGAAATGGAACCGAAATTTCTTTTATTCCTGATGCTGATATTTTTCTTCATTTTAAATACAGAAAAGAGTATATCGAAAGAATGCTTCGTAATTATGCATATCTGAATCCGGGATTAAAAATTCTTTTTAACGGCGAGACGTTCTTTTCAGAAAACGGATTGAAAGATTTGTTGGAAGAAGAGCTGGAAAGTGACACCTTATACCCGATTGTTCATTTGAAAGATAATGATATCGAAGTTGCGATTACGCACACCGATAAATCGCAGACAGAAACCTATTTCTCATTTGTTAACGGACAAAATACAACACAGGGTGGAACGCATCTGAATGCTTTCCGTGAAGCGTATGTAAAAACAATTCGTGAATTTTTTAATAAAACTTTTGATGCATCAGATGTAAGAAAATCAATTGTTGCAGCCATTTCTATCAACGTTGAAGAACCTGTTTTCGAATCTCAGACCAAAACAAAATTAGGTTCGAGCGATATGGGACCGAACGGCCCGACTGTGCGTACTTTTATCATCGATTTCTTAAAAAATAAATTAGATAATTTCCTTCATAAAAATCCTGAGATTGCAGAAGCGATACAGAGAAAAATTTTAATTTCTGAAAGAGAAAGAAAAGAGCTTTCCGGAATTCAGAAGCTGGCAAGAGAAAGAGCTAAAAAAGTTTCTCTTCACAATAAAAAACTTCGTGACTGCAGACAGCATTACAACGATCAAAAAGCTGAAAGAAAAGCGGAGACACAAATCTTTATTACCGAAGGAGATTCTGCATCAGGATCGATCACAAAATCAAGAGATGTAGAAACGCAGGCTGTATTTTCGCTAAAAGGTAAACCGCTAAACTGTTATGGTTTAACCAAAAAAGTGGTGTACGAAAATGAAGAATTCAACTTGCTGCAGGCTGCTTTAAATATTGAAGAAAGTCTGGAAGATTTAAGATACAATCAGGTAATTATTGCAACCGATGCCGATGTCGATGGAATGCACATCAGGCTTCTGATGATTACATTTTTCCTTCAGTTTTTCCCTGATGTGATAAAAAACGGTCATTTGTATATTCTTCAGACTCCGTTATTTAGGGTTAGAAACAAAAAAGAAACCAGATACTGCTATTCTGAGCAGGAAAGGGTGAAAGCTTTAAATGAATTAGGAAAAAACCCTGAAATTACACGATTCAAAGGTTTGGGAGAAATTTCACCTGACGAATTCAAACATTTTATAGGGAAAGACATTCGTCTAGAGCCGGTAGTGATCGGAAAAGACCAAACGATTGAGCAGATTCTAGAATTTTATATGGGGAAAAATACACCGGATAGACAAGTTTTTATTCTTGAAAATTTGGTTGTAGAAGATCAGGATATTAATAAAAAAGAGGTTTTAGATGAAGCTGAGCTTTAAAAAATAGTAATCAGTAGAAATCAATAATTACGATGAGACTAAGTAACAGGAAAAAAGTACCTGTGTATAATTTTTTCAATATATTACTATTGATGATATTATCAGGAGGGTGCATAGGTTTTATTGTAGATAAAATGAGGTTTGATATTTTAGATGAGAAAAGCTATATTTTAATTATTGTTCCTGCTATATTGTTGATTATTAATTATTTGTATGGTAGGCAGATTTTTGAATATGATAGTGAAGGTGAAGCACTTCACTTCAAAAACAGAAATATTATTCCTTTTATAGATAAACCGTTGAATGATGAATTTCCAAAATATAAGCTGATTAAATTTGAAATGGTTTCCATATTGTTTTTCAGGAGACTTTATGTGACTGTTTCTAGCAAAAACGGTGGCTCGGCAATCTTAAAATACGAAACTTCTTATTTAACGAAAAAAGAAGTCAATGATTTAAAAACATCCCTCAATAAAGTAATAAATGCTAATAAAGAGAAAAGACATCAAGAATAAATAATGATAGAAGACAACTCTCACGAAGGCGAAAGCTTAAAAAAAGTTTCAGGACTGTACAAAGACTGGTTTCTGGATTATGCATCTTATGTAATTTTAGATAGAGCCATTCCGTCTGTTTACGATGGTTTCAAACCGGTACAACGTAGAATTATGCATTCTATGCGTGAGCTGGAAGACGGGCGGTACAATAAAGTGGCAAATATTGTTGGTAACACGATGAAATATCACCCTCACGGTGATGCTTCTATTACCGATGCAATGGTGGGGATCGGGCAGAGAGAACTATTGATAGACACCCAAGGAAACTGGGGGAATATTTACACCGGAGATTCTGCTGCTGCTGCTAGATATATCGAAGCAAGATTGACTCCTTTTGCATTGGAAGTTGTCTTTAATCCTAAAACCACCATTTGGTCAAAATCCTATGACGGCAGAAATAACGAGCCTGTAGATTTACCTGTAAAATTTCCTTTGCTTCTGGCGCAGGGTGTTGAAGGAATCGGGGTAGGGCTTTCCACAAAGATTCTTCCGCATAATTTCAACGAATTAATAAATGCATCTGTTGCTCATTTGAAAGGGAAAAAATTTGAAATTTATCCTGATTTTCTTACCGCAGGTTTTCTGGATGTTTCAGAATATAATGACGGTCACAGAGGCGGAAAAGTAAGAGCCAGAGCCAAGATTTCTCAGGTAGACAAGCATACTTTGATGATTTCTGAGCTTCCTTTTTCTAAAAATACCAGTGATTTGATTGATTCGATCATTAAGGCTAATGAAAAAGGGAAAATCAAAATCAAAAAAATTGAAGACAATACTTCAGATAAAGTTGAAATTCTGATTTATCTTCACAATGAAGTTTCGCCAGATAAAACGATCGATGCGCTATATGCATTTACCGATTGTCAGGTGACGATTTCTCCCAATGCCTGCGTAATTGTGGGCGATAAGCCAATGTTTTTAAACGTTTCCGAAATTTTAAGAATGAATACCGATCATACGGTTTCGTTGTTGAAAAAAGAACTGGAAATTGAGCTTAATGAATTGCAGGAAAGCTGGCATTTTTCTTCATTAGAAAGAATCTTCATCGAAAACAGAATCTATCACGACATCGAAGAGGTGAAAAGCTGGGAAGAAGTTCTGAAAACTATTGATAAAGGCTTAAAACCACACACCGCACATCTTTTAAGAGAAGTTACCGAAGAAGATATTTTAAGGTTAACTGAAATTAGAATTAAAAGAATCTCGAGATTTGATTTAGATAAATTTAAAGAAAATATTGCTGCATTAGAAGGTAAAATTGAGCAGGTAAGATTTCATTTGGCCAATCTTATTGCTTATGCGATTGATTATTATCTGAATATTCAGAAAAAATACGGAAAAGGCAAAGAAAGAAAAACAGAACTTAGAATTTTCGATACCATTGACGCCACAAAAGTTGCGGTAGCCAATGAAAAATTCTATGTTAATTTTGAAGAAGGCTTTATCGGAACTTCGCTTAAGAAAGACCAATATTTGTTTGACTGTTCAGACATCGACGATATCATTACGTTCAGAAAAGACGGAAACATGAAAGTCGTGAAAGTAGAAGCCAAAACCTTCATTGGTAAAGACATTCAACACGTTGCCATCTGGAAAAAGAACGATAAACGCACCGTTTACAATATGATTTATCGTGAAGGCAGAGACGGACCTTATTATATGAAGCGTTTTTCGGTGACGGGGGTTACCCGAAATACAGATTATCCTTTAGCATCGGATGTGAAAGGCTCAGAAATGCTTTATTTTTCGGCAAACCCGAACGGTGAAGCTGAGGTTGTAACTGTTTTATTAAAACCCAATCCGAGAATCAGAAAGAATAAAATGGAAATCGATTTTTCTGAACTTGCGATTAAAGGAAGAGATTCTAAAGGGAATTTGGTAACCAAATATTCTGTAAAAAAAGTTGATCTTAAGGAAGAAGGCGTTTCTACCTTGGCACCAAGAAAGATCTGGTTTGACGAAACGGTAAGAAGACTGAATGCGGATGTAAGGGGAACGCTCCTCGGAAACTTTAAAGGGGATGATAAAATCTTAACCATTAATGCACAGGGAGAAGCCAAACTCGTAAGTTTTGACCTTGGAAACCGCTTTGATGACGAGTATATTATTTTGGAAAAATGGCGTCCTCATCAACCGGTGACCTGCATTTATTATGACGGAGAAAAAGATATGTATTTCATCAAAAGATTCTTGCTGGAAAACAATACCAATGTACAGACTTTTATGCCATCTGAACATCCGAAGTCATTTGTCGAAAGAATTATAGTTTCTAATAATTCTACGGCAGAAATTATTTTCGCAAAAGATAAAGGAAAAGAAAGAGAGCCTGAAATTGTGAATATCGACGAATTTATAGCCGTAAAAGGAATTAAAGCGATCGGAAATCAGTTTACAAAATTTAAGGTTAAAAATATAAACATCACCATTCCTGAACCTGAAGAAGAGGAGCCGGAAGTGTATGAAGAACCAGATCTAACCTCTCCCATCATAGACGATGAGGGCGGAACAATCGGCGATTTGTTTGACAGTGATGATAACGAAAAATAGAAAATATGAATACAGTTGTCATAATTATAATTGCAGTAACATGTATTATTAGCTATTTAGCTTTAAACGATATAAGAATGTTCGAAAAGTACAAATTCAATGTTGGAGCAATTCAACAAAGAAAAGAGTATTTCAGACTTTTATCAGCAGGTTTTCTTCATGCAGATTTTATACATTTAGCATTGAATATGTATGTTTTGTATATGTTCAGCCCTGCTATTTTATATGCTTTTGGAGTGAGTGGTTTTTTAATTATTTATATCGCTTCGATACTATTAGGAAATTTATTTTCACTCTTAATTTATAAAAATCAAAGTTGGTATTCTGCAATTGGTGCAAGCGGAGGTGTTGCTGGGATTATTTTTGCAAGCGTTTCTTTAGATCCTGTAAATATAAAAATCGGAATTATATTTCTACCTCCAGCCCTAAGTATTCCAGGATATATTTTTGGTTTGCTGTATTTTGGATATTCTGTTTACAGCATGCTGAAACCAAGAAGTCACGATAATATTGGTCATGCAGCACATTTAGGCGGTGCATTTTTTGGGTTAATTTATACAATCATTGTTTTCCCTCAAATTGCATTAAGCAATATTCTCTTTTTGGGTATTATGTCGCTTCCGCTGATTTATTTAGCATATGAAGTATTTATAAGAAAAAGAATTAATTAATAAACTCTTTCAAATTATTTGAAATAAAAAAGACTGTTCTCTATTTGAAAACAGTCTTTTTTATTGTGTTGAAAATTACTATTCTTCCCAGGCAATTGGAATATATACATTCACATAACCGTCTTGTCCCACTGAAGATGGCGTCAGGGTAACTGTTGTAGAACCGTAGCCAACCCAGCCTCCTTGTCCCTGATAAGCAGAGATTTCATAAGTTCCAGCTGGAAGATCGGTAAAATATCCGGGTAGTTTGGCGTATCCGTTAGAATAAGTGATATATCCGTCATAAACAATCCCTGTATTCACATCGGTTGCATAAATTCCGCCCATATCATAACTTCCGTTCATATAGTTTACCCCGTTGTGGATGGTACCTACTTTTAGCTGATAAGTCTGTTGTTTTTTACTATTCTCACTTTTATTTGCGAGATTAGCATTTGTCATTTCAGCATCCGTTAAAGTTGTTGCATCAGCACTGCAACTGGTAATCGTTAATAGAACTCCGAACGCTAGTAATGCGCTTTTCATTAAATTTTTCATAATAATATAATTTTATTGTTTGGTGGGATAAAATTAAGAATATAAAAATAAAACGGAATTTGATTACAATTAATTTTATATGAACTTTTGAATTTAATATTATTTTATTCCAAAAATAAAACGGTCGTTCTCGCTCAGGTCTTTTATGAGTTCAACTTGTGAAAAATCTTTGTACAATTCTAGCGTTTCTTTCCCTAATTTCTGATTGATTTCTAAGAAAAGCAAACCGTTTTCATTTAAATATTTTTTAGAATCTTCGGCAATTTTTCGATAAAAAATAAAAGCATCAGAAGTCGGAGAAAAGAGCGCCATTGTTGGTTCAAATTTCTTTACAGAATCTGCAATTTCGTTCTCTTCATCAATCCCAATATAAGGCGGATTTGAAATAATAACATCAAAATTCTGATTTAAATCTAAACTCAGATAATCAGCATGAATAAAATTGATGTCAAGCTGGTGAAATTCTGCGTTCTTTTTCGCTGTTTTTAAAGCTGCTTCAGAGAAATCAATGGAAGTAATTTCTGCTTCCGGGAAATGTTTTTTTAAAACCAAAGGAATAATTCCGCTTCCGGTTCCGATGTCTAAAATTTTGATGGGAGAGTTGCAGCGTTGGAGTGTTTGTGGGTTTTTCTCTTCCGAAAAATCAGGGTTATTTATAGTTAAACTCTCTGAACTCGAATTCAAAATCCCGCATCCCGAATCTCGCATCTCAAATCTCGCATCTTGAATCTTCTTTATCGCAAACTCTAACAATTCCTCCGTTTCCGGACGAGGAATCAAAACATTCTCATCAACAAAAATTTTCATTCCGTAAAATTCAGTTTCACCTAAAATCTGTAAATAAGGTTTTCCTGTTTTTAATTCTGAAATGATTTGCCGGAATTTATTTATATTCTCAGCAGACAATTCCAAATCTGCAGATTGTCTTTGCTGAAAGTTATTTAAATCTAAAATATGTTCAGTAAAAATCTGAAATATAAAGACACTTTCAGAATCTGTATAGACTTCCGAAAGTGAGTCTGAAAAATGCTTTTTAAGTTGTGATAACGTCATTATCTTGTGAAAACGAGTTTTGTATCGGTTGATTTTTCTTCATCAATTAAATACCCTTCATAGTTGAATGCTTTTACATCATTTAATGTTTTTGCATTGTTTTCTGCACAAAATCTCACAAGCATACCTCTTGCATGTTTCGTGTAAACTACAATAGTTTTCAGCTTTCCGTCTTTCATTTCGTAGAAATCAAAATCAATAACTTGATGATTGAGTTTTTTTCGGTCTACAACTTTTACATACTCACCGCTTGCCAAATTCAGGAGAATTTCGTTCTTTTTCATTTCAGAATTAAGTTGATCCGTTATTTTTTCTGTCCAGAACTGATAAAGATTTTTATAACTTTCAAATTCGAAATTTCTGCCCATTTCAAGACGATAAAGCATTACTTTGTCTGAAGGTTTCAGTAAACCATAAAGCCCGGAAAGCATTCTGTAATTTTTCTGAAGATAATCAATCGCATTTTTATCTAATGTTTTTGCATCGAGACCGCGATATACTTCACCAGTAAAAGCAAACATTGCGGGAGCAGATTCTTTTGCAGTGGGTTTAGCATTCCATTTTTGGTTTCTTTCCCAGTTTTCGTCTGCCAGTTTTGACGAAATTTCCATTAATTCAGAAAGATATTTTGGCGATTTATGTTTTAAATGAGATTGAATTAATTCTGCTTCTTCGATGAATTTCGGGGTAGAACTTCTCAATAAATCTGTTGAGTTTTCTACGTTCATTAATTTTGCAGGAGAGGTTATGATTTTCATAGGTTGAGTAAAGATAAATGTTTAGGATCAATAAAATTCATGAGCATCATCGAGATAAAGTCGATCAAAAAATGACAAATAATTAGAATTTTAATGTTTGAATATTTTTTATAAAACAGAGCAAATACAATCCCAATAAAAAATGGGACAACAACCTGACCGATTGTTCCGTAAGTGCTGTGTAAAATGCCAAATAAAAGTGATGAAACAATCACTCCCGACATCGGGCTGTTGTATATTTTTTCAATTCTGGGCTGAATGTAAGCCCGCATCAGTAATTCTTCTATAACTCCGGCGGTAAGGCAGGTGAAAATGATCAGAAAATAATTGTTTTTAAATAAATTTTTAAGGTCTAAAAGTCTTTCGCTAGGTTTTTCCTGAGTTAAAAAAATAATAATCGAATTCAGAAAAGCCCCACCAAATAAGCAAATAAAATACAAGCTTATTACTGCGCCCAAATAAAATAAAGGCGAATACTTTTTTTCTTCCCAAACAAAGAATGATCTGTTTTCTAAGAAAAAATTATAAATCAAGACAAGAACTAAAACCGCCCACAATGAAAGCCTGTTATAGAAAAAAAGATCAGCGGTTAAAGTTTTATAATTAAAAAATAAATTGATTAATGGTATTGAATACAGCATTGAAGCGGCAAGCAATACAAAGGTAAGTACAATGCCTAAAGAATATCTTCCGTTCAGACTCATCTCAATAACTGTTCTAAATTTCTCCTTTTCCCTGACGGATTATTTCCGGTTCGCCCGAAGTAAGATCTACAATGGTTGATGCGATGTTATCACCATATCCTGAATCTATTACAATATCAACCAAATGATCATATTTTTCAGCAATAAGTTCCGGATCTGTAGAATATTCAATAATTTCATCATCATCTTTAATGGAAGTTGATGCGATTGGATGGCCCAATTTTTCAACAATCAATTGCGGAATTGAATGATCAGGTACACGGATACCGATTGTTTTATGATTTTTATAAGCTAAAGGAAGACTTTTATTTGCTTCCAGAATAAATGTGAAAGGGCCTGGAAGATGACTTTTTAGAAACCTGAAAACAGAGGTGTCAATAGGTCTTGTAAAATCTGATAAATGGCTTAAATCGTTACAAATAATAGAGAATTTTGATTTTTCTAATTTCTGTTTCTTTATTTGCGCTAATTTTTCCATGGCCTTGATATCAAAAATATTACAGCCTAAAGCATAAACAGTATCAGACGGATAAATAATCAGTCCGCCATTATTCAGGGATTTAATGACCTCATTGATAAGGTTTTCCTGTGGATTGTCCGGGTAGATTTTCAAAATTTTTGCCATAAACAAATGTACGAATATTTAAATATATTTCATGAAAATGCTTTATTTAAAAGGATCGCTTGCGGTTTTGAAATATATTCGTATATTTGCAATCCAATATCGCGGGATGGAGCAGTAGGTAGCTCGTCGGGCTCATAACCCGAAGGTCATCGGTTCGAGTCCGGTTCCCGCTACTAAGTAACGTTTTCGGTAAACGTTTAAAAAATATACCGCGGGGTAGAGCAGTAGGTAGCTCGTCGGGCTCATAACCCGGAGGTCGCACGTTCGAGTCGTGTCCCCGCTACTAAGCTAAGTGTTTTCGGTAAACACTATAAAGATATATCGCGGGATGGAGCAGTAGGTAGCTCGTCGGGCTCATAACCCGAAGGTCATCGGTTCGAGTCCGGTTCCCGCTACTAAGTATAACGTTTTCGGTAGACGTTTAAAAATATACCGCGGGGTAGAGCAGTAGGTAGCTCGTCGGGCTCATAACCCGGAGGTCGCACGTTCGAGTCGTGTCCCCGCTACCAACAGGAGAATCAGAAATGGTTCTCCTTTTTTTGTTGCTTAATTGATGAATTTATCAGCCTCAAAAAATCCTCAGTTTAAATAAATAATGGTTTATTAATTGCTTATCGTAACAATAAAATAAATAATTATGGGAAGTATAAATTTTAGCAAACAAGATTTTGTAAAAGATGATACAAGATACAAAGTAGCAATTGATCAGGGAGTGGGAAAGGGTGTAGACCTTATTGTTGAAAGACAAGATGAAAATGGTGAATATGAAGTGATTCAGGCAGAAATAAAAAGATCTGCAGACGAGAAAGTTTTCGTTGTGTGGAGTGAGCCTTTTGACGGAAGAGTAGTAAGTGACAAATATAAAAAACTGTAAAAAAATCCCGTTTCATCGAAACGGGATTTTGTATGTTTAAGTAAGATTTATTTAACTAAAGTATCGAAAGGAGCCAGCTTAAAATCTTCAGATTTTACCTGCTCAAAGTATGATGCTTTTGCGGTACCTTTTAATTTTCCTGCTGTTTTTGCTGCTGCTGTAAAGTCGGTATCGATTTTAGTCGCAATTTCTGTAGGTTTAAAATCTTTTTTTATAGCCTCGTCTTCCACTCCTAAATATCCGTTTTTCTTTGTAATATAATTGATGAAATTATCATAGATTCCCAAAGTATTTCTGAAATACTGTGTGTGATAATTCATACATTTAGTTGATTTTTTAGATTTATTTACAATACAGCTCGCCATATTTCCTCTGTAAAGATCAAATTCTAAAGCAACAGCATCATATTCCTTCTTAAGAGCAGCGGTACCATTGGTAAGAATGGTGTTGTCATTCTGTGATTCACTTATTTTTTTCAGATGTCCCAAAACTAAAGGAACAGTGTTTTCAATTTTTGTTTTTGCTTCAGTAACCGACCCGAAAACAGAAGATGTCTGCGCTGATGTTACATTAAATATCAACAACATTAAAACAGAAAGTAGAGTATATCTTTTCATTAGAAATTTTTAAAGCACTAAAATAAATATATTTTCTCATTCTGTGCGCATTCATTTTAATTTTATTTAATAAAATTTAACAAGTTTTAAGAATTTTAACTAATAATCACGTTTTCTCTGATGATTAGTAACTCCATATTTTCCATTAATTAAAAATTTAACATATTTTAATGTTTTTTATGTAACTGATTACCAATTACATATTTATTTTTTAATCTTTATCACTAAAAAAATAGTTGTACAGTTTAAAAATATTTCTACATTTGTATAACTAATTTATTAGTGATACGATTTTTTTAGTAATTTTATCGCTTACTCTAAATTAAAATTATGATCATCCAGACTTTAACAAAAGCAGAAGAACAGGTAATGCAGTTTTTATGGAAACTCGAAAAAGGTTTTCTTAAAGATGTTTTGGATCTTTATCCTGAACCCAAACCGCATACCAATACGGTTTCTACAATTCTGAAAGTTCTTAAAGATAAAGAGTTTGTAGATTATAATGTGTACGGAAGACAGCACGAATATTTTCCTTTGGTAACAAAAGAGCAGTATTCGGGGAAAACGATGAAGAGCCTGGTGAAAAACTATTTTAAAGGTTCTTATAAAAGTGCCGTTTCTTTTTTGGTTGAAAAAAACGAAATGACCGTTGAAGATCTTGAGATGTTATTAAGCGAACTTAAAAACAAAGACTAATATGGAAGCTCTTATTTTTTATTTCGGAAAAGTGACAATCTGTTCGGGTGTAATGTTTTTGTATTATCGGTTGTCTTTAAAAGACAAGACCTTTCATCATTACAACAGATTTTATCTTTTGTCGGCAATGCTGATCTCGATTTTGCTGCCTCTTATTAAAGTAGAAGATTTTACGATTGAGGTAAATGAGAATCTTTTTGTTTTGCTTAATAAGCTACAAAATTTAAATACAAATAAAACCATAAGCCATGACGACATTTATTTTAGAATTATTTTTTCAGCTTTGGGATTGGTTTCTCTCTATTTTTTAGGGAAATTCATGTACGGGATTTTCAGAATCCAACAACTCAAAAGACAGTTTAAAAAAGAAAGTTTTGAAGGTGTAAATTTTTACCAGACCAATCTTTCTGAAGCTCCATTCTCTTATTTCAAGAACCTTTTCTGGAAAAACACGATTGTCATCAATTCAGAAGTAGGAAAACAGATTTTAAAGCATGAAATGGTTCATATTGAACAAAAACACTCTATCGACAAGATCTTTATAGAGATTCTCACTTCTGTTTTTTGGTTCAATCCGTTTTTTCATATAATCAAAAAAGAAATCAATTTAATACACGAATATCTGGCTGATAAAAAAGCCGTCAAACAATCGGACACAAAAGCATTTGCGCAGATGCTTTTAGCAAGCCACTTTTCCGGAAAACCGTTGCCTGCGACCAGTCCGTTTCTAAGTTCAAACCTTAAAAAACGCCTCAAAATGTTACAAAAACCACAAACGAAATTCGGGTATGCGCGAAGAATACTTGCCTTACCGGTTTTATTCACTGTTGCATTCGCCTATATGGTTAATGCGAAAAATAAAGAAATAAAAGAAGTAAATAACGAAATTGAAAAAGCTGTTTCTGAAATTAAAAGAGACACTATTTCTCCAAAAAATGAAACAGAGCAAATTGTAAAATTGCAACAGGAAAAAATTTCAAAAGCAAATGAAAAACTGAAAACTCAGTCTGACAAGCTTAAAACTTTAAGTGAAAAATCAAAAGAAAAAGCTGCCGAACTTCAGAAAATAGCAAAAGAAAAAGGTGAAAAAAGCTATGAATTTGAACTAAAAGCTAAAGAGCTGAAACAGCTTTCCGGAGAAATGGATAAGCTCGTTGACAAAAGCGAAATTTTTCATGATGGAGAAGGGACAATAGCTATTTATAAAGATCTTGGGTTTAAAACTATTTCTCCAGAAGGTAACAGTTATGTTTTTAAATTAAGTGAAAATGGAGGAAAAACTGTTGATGCAAGTAATGAGGAAGGTTATAAATTATTACAAAAGCAAAGTGATTTAAATTTGGAGCAAATTTTTAATTCGGAAGAGTTTAAAGTCAAATCAGGATTAACTGAGGAAAAAATTAAGTCACTGAAAAAAGCTACGGGCGGCCTTATGAATCAATACGGCAAGATTGATAGAGTTTATATGAGTGATAAACAAGTTTACGGTGCTCCATCTTTTCCCAACCAAAGAATTACACCTCCTTTAAGAAAGTCTCTAAGTTTAACTAAGAAAGAGCAAAAACAGCTGGAAAAATTGTCCAAACAAAAAGCAGAACTTTCTAAAAAACAAGCAGAACTTTCTAAAAAACAGGCAGAAATTGTGGGGGAAAAAGCTCTAAACAATCCTTGGATTGTTGCTGTGAACGCACATGCTCCAAAAGGAAAATATTATGGAACTTCTACCTACACAGAACTTCCAATGCCACCGAAAAGTAAAATTCTTTCTAATGGTGCTACTTTCAAAACAAACGTAAAAGATATGATTAATGCGAATTCTGCTGGTGATGTAAAATATTTCATCGATGGGAATGCAAGCTCAAATGAAGAAATGCAAAGTCTTGATCCAAAGAACATCGAATCTATTAACATTAATAAAACGAAAGTTTCAGGCAAAGACACCGGGGAAATCCATATCAAAACAAAACAAAAATAATCTTAAGTTTTAAGAGCCTTTTTAAATTGCATCAAAATTATTCCCCAGTCCTAAAGGGGGCGATTTTGATGCAATTTTCAAGATAATTTCCTCCGTTTAGATGGGGATAAAAGAAGATTATTTAAAAAATTTATTTTCAAATAATCTTTAAACAAGCCTTAAATATTTTCAAAATAATTTAAAATGAAAAAACTAATAACCGTTTTCTGTGTATTGATGATTGGTGTTTTTGTCGATGCTCAAAACAAACGTTTTACTTACGAATACCGTTATATACCAGACTCTACCAACACAGGCGATGTAAAAACCGAAATGATGAATCTTGATGTTGCCGATTCGGGATCTAAGTTTTACAGCTATACGGCTTACCATTCCGATTCTATTATGAGAGTTGATTTGGAAAAACAATTAGCTTCAACGGGGATGATGAATGTTAAGACTGATGGACGAAAAGGCTCCATAAGGTATTCGATTTCCAAAAAATATCCGAAATATGAGGTCTTTTTTCATAGCAGAATTTTAAGGGATCAGTATAAAGTTGCTGATGACCGACAAATAGATTGGAAAATAAGTTCCGAAAAGCAAAAAATCGGAGAATGGAATACCCAGAAAGCCGAAACTGAATTTAGTGGAAGAAAATGGGCGGCATGGTTCACTTCAGATATTCCGATTCAGGATGGTCCCTACAAATTTCATGGTCTTCCGGGTTTGATTGTGAAATTAGAAGATCAAAGCAAATCACATGTCTTTAACCTGCAGGCTGTAAAAAATCTTACGGAAATTCCAAAAGATGTGTTTGGTGAAAAAGAAATTTTAGTCAATCAAAAACAATATGACAAATTGGTTAAAGAATATGAAAATGACCCTACAAAAGGTTTAAAACAAATACAAATGAACGGTATGACAATGATTATGAAAGAGGGAACCGGTAATCAGATGAAGGATCAGGAAGAACGCCTGAAAGAAAAAATAAAAAAGGATAACAACAGAATAGAACTTAATAAAACAAAGTAGCATGAAAAAAATATCTTTAGCGCTGTTATTAATAATAGGATTCACAAGTTTTGCTCAAAACCGTTTTTTCTATGATTATAAATTCATTCCCGATTCTACAGACAAAGCAAACGTTTTGAAAGAAATAATGCTTTTGGATATTGATAAAAGCGGATCAAAATATTACGGCCAGGAAAAGTTTGTAGCAGATTCTACTTCACAGGCAGATTTGGAGAGACAATTAAAATTGAGTCCCAACAGCATCAGTATTAGTAGAAACGATAAACCGGGAATGATTACTTACAAGGTTACCAAACAATATCCTGATTTTAAAACTCACCTTTTCACAAAGATTTCCAGCGACAGCTATAAAATTGAAGAAGATAAAAAACCGGAATGGAAAATTCTTCCTGATAAGCAGAAAATTGGTGAATATAATGCTCAAAAAGCAACAACAAAATACGGGGGAAGAGAATGGACGGCTTGGTTTTCGACAGATCTACCTTTCCAGGATGGACCGTATAAATTCTACGGACTTCCCGGTTTGATTGTAAAAATTGAAGATAAGACAGGTTCGCATTCCCTGACTTTAGTTGGAAATAAAACGATTCAAACTACTACAGAAAAAGAGATGAATCTTCCGCAAGGAATTCAGCTTTACGGAATGGGAGGGAAGGATATTGAGATCAATAAATCTCAGTTTAAAAAAGCCTGGAAAGCGTATAAAAACGATCCCACGAAAAATATGCGCGAGATGATGATGAAAAACACGGAAACCAATAAAGTTGTGTTTAAAACTAAATCTGCAGACGGAAAAGAAATTTCAGATCCTAATCTGGTTTTCAGAGAAATGGAGAAAAAAGCAAAAGAAGGTTTCAAAAAGAATAACAATCCTATCGAACCGGAATTGTATAAATAAAATAGTAAAGCGAGGAAGATTTTCCTCGCTTTACTATTTTTAAAATACTATTATCGTTATCATAATTTTCGTTTCCGTGAATATGAAATCATTGTAAAGGAAATTATTTATAACCAATCTGGAAAACAGCATTTTCTAACAAAGATGCTGTTTTTTCTTTGGCAGACGGCTTTCCTTGGCAGACAGATGAAATTCCTTAAGAGTCAGACGACATTCCTTTGCGGTCAGACGGCTTTCCTTATCAGACAGATAACATTCCGTGGTAATTAGATGATATTCTTTAAGAGACAGATGATATTTACCAACGGGAAGCAAGCATTTCTTTAAAATAAGGTGGTTTTACGAACAATACACATGACATAGCATCACAGACAGCTGATTTTACGACGGTTACACTTCGTTTTGCGATACGATAAGTCGACTTTGCGAAGCATACATGTGACATAGTGTCATATACAGATTATTTTGCGAGGTGTACAGCAGGTATTGCGTTGTGGTGAGATCATTTTCTGAGGCATACAGGTGATTATGCTGCTCATATACATGATTTTGCAGAACTGCTGAAATGTAATTATAAACAAGCGAGGAAAATTTCCCCGCTTGTTTTTATTTTAAATTCGTTGAATAATATAATTTTTGATTATTACATAGCATGTCAAACCATCAACTATCAACTCAAAACTATCAACAATTTCAATTAACTTACTTTTTTCCGGTCAACCATTGATCCTGAAGTTTCTGTTCTGCAGGAGTAGGATTGGCTTCAAATTGTAATGTTTCCATTGTTATTTTATCTAAAACAGCTTTTCCTTTCAAATCAATTTTATCCATTTTATCACCGTTTTTACGAAGAACGGTTACGGTAACATTTTGACCTTCTTTGATCGATTGTGCATAGCTGATAAATTCCTGAGCATTTTGAATATTAATGGTTTTTCCGTCTAAAGCAAGAACCTGATCGGTAATTTTAAATCCGATACTTTTTGAGAATGAAGATAAAGCAGAGTGATCATCAAAAGCAAAAGCATTGTTCTTCTCATCGTATCCGGTTTGCGCAGGATCTTTGATAAACCAAAACATCGGCGGAGTTTCCTGCTTCTTGATTTCTACACCCACTTGAGCTAAATATTCTGCATAAGGCGTTGGCTGGCTTCCTGCAATGTATTTGTTGTAAAAATCTTTTACCTGCGGATATCCTGTGATGGTTACCAATTCGTCGATCAGTTTATCATCTTTAAAAGGTTTGTTCTCACCAAATCTCTGAGATAATTTTCTGATCATATCGCGATAACCCATTTCTCCGTTTGATAATTTTCTCAGTTCAATATCAAGACACATCGTTAAAAGAGTTCCTTTTTCGTAGACATTTCTGTACTGATCTTTATACTGATCCTGAAGAATATTTTTACTCATTACCGTAAAAGGCATGGTATCGTCGTAGTTTTTAGAATTTTTAATTTTATCGCCAATTCTCTGTAAAAACTGCTCTTTTGTAATCAAACCTTCCTGAATCTGGAATAAATTAGCAAAATATTCGGTTCCGCCTTCATACATCCAAAGATGCTGAGACATTTTAGGATCTGCATAATCGAAATAATGAATTTCTTCAGAATGCGTCTTCAAAGGATTCACGGTATGGAAAAATTCATGAGAAACTACATCGACAATAGCTTCGTCAATCGCTTCTTTAGGCATCATTTCGTGAAGCACAACACTTGTAGATTCGTGATGTTCCAAAGCGCCAAAACCTTTGATTTGAGGACCTTCGGTTCCTGCAAGATAAAGCATGATTGCATATTTCTTGTTGGTATTCATATCACCCAAAAATTTCTTTTGAGCAACGACCATTTTTTCTAAATTTTCTTTAAAATCTGCTGCTTTATATTTTCCGGTTGGAGAATAAACACCCAAAACAAGATCCATTCCGCCAGCATTGAATGTGATGTAATCAGGTTTTGAATACATTAATGGAGAATCGGTAAGTTTAGCATAATTGGCCAATGTAAAAGTGTCTGTTGCTTCAGATTTATCCTGATCAACCAAAGCGGTCGTTCCATAAAAATCATTAGGCTTCTGAATTACCAATTGGTAAGGAACATCCTGCATATTATCGATGTAACCCACAAAACCGTGCGTATTAATCAAATAAACTTTCCCCTGTTCGATATCAGTTCCGGAAGGTGAGAATACGGCTTTGTGCTTATCAGTACCATTTTCTTCATCAAAACTGTCGTTTACCAAATACATAATTTTACTTAATGCTTTTGCATTTTTCAGAGAATACGTATTGTCATTCACTTTGGTAAAAGCGATTTCTTTTCCTTTGTTGTCTAAAAATTTTATTCCTTCAATAAATCTTCCGTAATCATCCACAGAATAAGTTCCGGGAACTGTTTTTGGAAAGTGAAATTTCACGTCATTCGATTTCATTTTCGGAAATTCCATCGTTACGGCTATTTTATCATCTTTTACGTTTACCAAATCAATATTGGTTTTAATTGACTGCGCTTGTACGAAAGCCACCGCAAGAATTCCTAAGCTTATTGCTATTTTTTTCATTAGGTTTATTTTATTGATAAGTAGTTGATTTTAAATTGAAATTGTTACAGTGAGATTTATAATTTTTTGCTAAACTTTAGTTAAAAAAAAACAAAACCATACTTATGATTTTGCCTTTTAAATTTTCATTAAATCTTTTTATATCTGATATAATAGTTCTTGCTAAACTCTACCGGATTTGAATTCTTAAGCTTCAACGTTTGCCAAGATTCATTCGGTGAAATGGTGTATTCACCAAATCTTATCGGAAGGTTTAAGTTTTTTACACCATTTACAAAACGGAATTTCAATTCTGTACCTTTTTGAGCATATTCTAAAACAGGAACATCGGTTGTCCGTAAATATTGGTTGAAAATTGTTGTAAAGTTAAAACCTGCTTTTTCAGAAATATATTTTTCAACTTGTTCTGTTGTGACGGTTTGATGATAAAAATCTTTATTTAAACCTCTTAAAATCTGTCTGAATTTTGCATCGTCATTAATGATTTGTCTCATCGTATGAAGCATACTTGCGCCTTTTGCATACATATCGCCGCTTCCTTCATTTCGTACACCGTATTTACCGATAATAGGAACGTCATTTTCAATATTATTCTGAATTCCCTGCGCATACATATCCGCAGATTTTTTATCCATATAATTTTCGGTAAAAAGAACTTCAGAATAATTGGTAAAAGCTTCATGAATCCACATGTCGGCTTGATCTTTTGCTGTTATATTATTCGCAAACCATTCGTGCCCGCTTTCATGAATAATGATAAAATCCCAGTTTAAACCAACTCCTGTTCCTGAAAGATCTCTTCCTAAATAGCCGTTTTGATAGCCATTTCCGTAAGCAATATTGCTCTGATGTTCCATCCCCAAATAAGGTGCATCAACCAATTTGTAAGAATCTTCATAAAAAGGATAAGGACCAAACCAATATTCAAATGTTTTCAACATTGGCTTTACCTGCTGAAACTGTTTTTTTGCTTTCTCTAAATTATAGTCGATTACCCAATAATCAAGATCCAGTTTTCCTTTCTCTCCAGTATAAGAATCTTTAAAATTCACATATTTTCCAATATTCGGAATAATAGAATAGGCATTAATCGGGTTTTTGACTTCCCAGGTGAAAATATTTTTATTGTTTTCGGTTTTTTTGTTAATTAATCTTCCATTTCCGACTCCAACTAAATCTTTGGGAGTAATAATTTTCATAATGATTCCGTTATCGGGTTCATCGCTCCAGATATCTTTTGTAGGAAGCCATATTGAAGCACCAATTCCTTCATCGGCAACGCTCATCCACGGATTTCCTTTTTCATCTTTTGTGAAAACCCAGCCTCCGTCCCAAGGTGCTCTTTTTGCAATCGTAGGATTTCCGGAATAGCCAATATCAATGGTATATTTTTCTCCTTTTTTAAAGTTTTTATGCGATGAAATAAATATAAAATCTCCTTCTCTTTTAAATGGTTTAGAAGTAGGAAAACTGCATTGTACCACATCAACTTTCATCGGTTGTTGCAGATCGATTTGAAAAACAGGATTTGAGATATCTTTGGTAATTTCGAAACTTATTTTATTGTTTCCGGTAATACTTTTTTGCTGAAAATCGGGTTCTACAGAAAGTTCATACTTTTTTACATCCCAGAAATTTCTGAATTCGGTATTAGAACCTTTTAAGGTATCTTGTTTTGTAAACGTTTTACCTTTTTCGAAAAACTGCCCGAAAGCTAATCCGGAAACCAATAAAAGTGAGTACGAAAACTTCTTCATGTGATTTTAAAATTTAATTAAATCAAAATTAAAGAATATTATTTAAGAATGTCTGTTTTTGATGAGTATTCTGAAAACAAGCGGCGCGAAAATCATCGATTTTCGCGCCGCTATTATGTATATTAATTTTTAAGATTTTTGAACCGTTTTTATAGCGGCATCTCGTTTTTGCACCTTTTTATAAGTATAACCACACATTACAATACTGAATTCATAAAGCAATAATAGTGGCAACGCAGCCATAATCATACTCAAAACATCGGCAGGAGTAATAATTGCGGCAACAACCATAATTAAAACAATAGCGTGTCTTCTGTATGTTTTCATAAACGTAGGATTCAGAATTCCGATATTGGTAAGGAAGTAAATTAAAACCGGAAATAAAAAGACAACGCCCATTCCTAAGACAACCTGCAAAAACAGGGTAGTGTAATCACTAAGATCGTATAGCGGAATAATGATGTCTGAAATTTTAAAAATAACTCCGAAATTGACGGCAAAAGGTAAAATCAGGAAATACCCGCATAATACTCCGGTCATAAATAAAATCCAAACCGAATTAATAATAAAAAGCGAATTTTTTCTCTCGTTAGGATGTAGAGCCGGACTGATAAATCGCCACAATTCCCAAACAATATAAGGGAAAGCCGCCACAATTCCTCCAAAAATAGAAACCGCCATCATCACATTAAACTGTTGATACAATCTCTGAACTCGCACCGGAAATTCGTCAGGCAACGTAATACTGTCTTCCCCTAAAATCCATTGTGAAAACTCGTTTACGACTTTAAAAGTGGGGAAATCATTACGTGTGGGACCAAAAAAGATATGATCCATAATCCAGTTGATATTAAAACCGACAACCACTGCCGCTATAACGATTGCAAGAATAGAACGGATCAAATGCCCCCTCAATTCCCCAATATGTCCAAAAAAAGACATGTCTTTATCTTCTGCCATAAAATTTATGTTATGAATACCGAGATTCAATTTGCAATTATAACAATTATTTTAGTTAATTACTGTTTTTGATAAGCTAATTCTTTATCTAATACAATTTTTAATTCATCATTAGTAAGAATTTTATATGAAATGTAAACGACATTTTACACCTAATTTCTTCTTAAATAGTATATACGCCTAATTCGTTCAAAATAGATTTTAAAACTTCAAATTGTTTTGAGCATTGGCAACTGAAATTTCATAAACCGTATATATATCACTTCCGTATTTTCTGTTTTTTTATTTCAATGAATTGAAATGAACCTAATAAATAGTATCAAAGATTTAATTAATTCCTTCGTCCAATAATGTATGAAGATCAATAATTCCGAAATATTGTCCGTTTTCGGTTACAATTAATTGTCCGATATTATTGTCTTTCAGAACTTTCATAGCTTCTTTTGCCAAAACATCTTTCTCAATTGTTTTAGGATTTGCAGACATAATATCTTTCGCCAAAACTTTAGAAATATCGTCACCTTTCATCAACATTCTTCGCAAATCTCCGTCGGTAACAACGCCGGTGATTTTATCGTTATCTGTTACAACGGTTATACCGTGACTTGATGCGCTGATCGAAATAATAACATCCCTTATCGAAGAATCCTCATAAACTTGAGGTTTTTGTGAAGAAAGAAACTGCTCAACTCTTGCCGTTAAGTTTTTACCTAAACTTCCACCCGGATGAAATTTAGCAAAATCATTTTCTTTAAATTCATTCAGTTCCATCAGGCAAATTGCCAAAGCATCTCCTAAAGCCATTTGATTGGTCGTAGAGCTTGTCGGAGCCAGTTTATTCGGGCACGCTTCCAGATCTACATGAGTATCTAAAATGACATCAGAAAATTCTGCAAGTTTACTTTTTCTGTTTCCCGTCATTCCAATTAATGCAGAAGAATAATCTTTTAAATAAGAAACAAGATTGGTGATTTCAGGGGAATTTCCCGAATTTGAAATGCATAAAACGACATCCTGTTTTTGAATGACACCCAAATCTCCGTGAATAGCTTCTGAAGCATGCAAAAATTGAGATGGAGTTCCTGTAGAATTTAGCGTAGCGACAATTTTATTTCCTACATGAGCCGATTTTCCGATACCAACCACGATTAGTTTCCCTGTAGCAGAATGAATAAGCTGTACTGCTTTTATAAATTCGTCTCCAATTCTTTCTTTTAATTTTTCCAGTTCGGAAATTTCTATGGTCAGTGTGCTTTTTGCTATTGAGATAATTTTGTCTCTTTCCATTTTTATAACGAAATTAGTATGTAGATTGCCAAAGATTTCAATTTATACTTAATATAAATTTGGTTACTAAAAAATTCTATTGCTTTTATTTTCAGTAAAAATTTTATAACTTTGGATTGGATGCAAATTTAGCAATACAAAATTAGATGAGCGCAAAAAAAGCCAATTTATCAGGCGAATTAAAAAAATACTTCGGGTTTTCTACCTTTAAAGGACAGCAGGAAGAGATCATTAATAATCTCTTAAACGGAAAAGATATTTTCGTACTGATGCCTACAGGAGGCGGTAAGTCGCTGTGTTATCAGCTTCCTGCTCTTATTTCTGAGGGTACGGCAATCGTTGTTTCACCGCTTATTGCCCTGATGAAAAATCAGGTAGATGCAGTAAATGGTCTTTCTTCTGAAACCGGTGTAGCCCACGTTCTTAATTCTTCTCTTAACAAAACTCAGACCAAACAGGTCTTTGATGATATAAAAAGCGGTAAAACAAAGCTTCTTTATGTAGCTCCGGAATCTTTGATCAAAGAAGATTATCTGGAATTTCTGAAAGATGTAAAAATATCGTTTGTTGCAATCGATGAAGCGCACTGTATATCAGAATGGGGGCATGATTTCAGACCAGAATACAGAAATTTAAAGCAAATCATTGATAAAATTGCAGACGTTCCGGTAATCGCCTTAACAGCAACTGCAACCCCGAAGGTACAGGATGATATCCAAAAAACTTTAGGAATGACCAATGCTTTGGTGTTTAAAGAAAGTTTTAACAGAGCTAATTTATTTTACGAAGTCACTCCTAAAGTTAATATTGATAAAGAAATTGTAAAGTTTATCAATAAAAATAAAGGGAAATCCGGAATTGTTTACTGTTTAAGCCGAAGAAAAGTGGAAGAATTTGCACAGCTTCTTCAGGTAAACGGAATCAATGCACTTCCTTATCACGCTGGTCTTGATCAGAAAGTAAGGGTTGCCAATCAGGATAAGTTTTTGATGGAAGAAGCAGATGTTATTGTAGCAACGATTGCGTTTGGGATGGGAATCGATAAACCTGATGTACGTTTCGTGATTCATTATGATTTCCCAAAATCTCTGGAAAGTTATTATCAGGAAACAGGTCGTGCAGGCCGTGATGGAGGAGAAGGATATTGTTTGGCCTTTTATGATCCTAAAGATATTGAGAAATTAGAGAAATTCTTGGCTCAAAAACCTGTTTCTGAACGAGAAATCGGTTTGCAGCTTTTAAATGAAGTAGTCGGCTATGCTGAAACTTCTATGAGCCGAAGACAGTATATATTATATTATTTTGGTGAAACTTTCGATCCGGTAAATGGTGACGGGGCCAAAATGTGTGATAATGCATCAAATCCGCCAAAGCTGAAAGATGCTACAGACGATTTAAGAAAAACACTGGAATTAATCAACGAAACAAAAGAAAAATTTAAATCAAAAGATTTAATTTCTGTAATTGTTGGAAAAGAAAATGCTGTTACAAAATCGTACAAATTAGAGCAAAGTTCATTTTTCGGTTTTGGAAAATCAGAAAAAGATAATTATTGGAAAACAATTCTAAGACAGGCAACCGTACAAAATTTTTTACAGAAAGACATCGAAACATATGGTGTTTTAAAAATCTCTGAAAAGGGTAAAAAAGTTTTAACCGGTGATTTAAAAGATCCATTTTTAATCGCTGAAGACCGTGAATTTGATCTTTCACAAACAAAAGCTGAAAGTGATCAGGTACAGATGCAGTCGAGTGGAGGTTTAGACCAAAATTTATTTGCCCTTTTAAAAGATCTTAGAAAAAAAGTAGCCAAAAAACATCAGATTCCACCTTATACGGTTTTTATGGATCCTAGTTTGGAAGATATGACTGTGCAATATCCGATTACTGTTGAAGAGATTGCTAAAATCTACGGAGTTGGAGAAGGAAAAGCCAAAAAATACGGAAAAGAGTTTGCCGATTTTATAGCAAAATATGTTGAAGACAACAATATAGAGCGTACTCAGGATATGGTGTTGAAGCAGGTTGCGAATAAATCTAGCCATAAAGTTTTTATCATTCAGAGTACCGATAAAAAAATTGATCTTGAAGATATTGCAAGAGCAAAAAATCTTTCGATGAATGATCTCCTGAAAGAAATGGAGCGTATCGTTTATCAGGGGACAAAACTAAACATCGATTATTATATCGAAGATAATTTTGATGAAGATGTTGTAGATGATTTTATGGAATTTATGAACGAATCTGAAAGCGACAGCATGAAAGTTTTGCTTGATGAGTTTGGGGATGAGCTTTCTGACGAAGAAGTAAGAATGCTTAGAATAAAATTTATCAGTGATGTTGCCAATTAATTTTGATTAAATTAAAATGGAAAATCCAATAACAGAAGCTAAAAAAGAACTCATTCAGTGGATAAAAGAAATGGATGAGCTTGAAGATATTGCAGAATTAATTGAGATTAAGAATAGAAAAACTTCGGTGAGTCATGTTGCAGAATCCCAAGCTGAATATGCTTTAAAAGATGATTTTGATGAACGATTTGCGAAAGGATTAACATCAGAAGAATCAAGGAGAAGAACAAGGAAATTTATTGAAAATTTACCTTGGAAGAAATAGTTATTTATTCTGAAGAATTTCATCAATCTATTGAAGAATTAGTTGAGATTTTATATGCTAAAGAATATTTTGGATTTAGAGTTGATTGTCAGTTTTATGCAGATAAAATTTATGATTTTATAGATTTTAATGTTATGAAACCTATCAGCAAAAATTCACCATTAGCTTATCAGAAATTTGGTAAAAAGTTTATAAAATACAAAGCAAACAACAATACGTCTTGGTATATATTTTTCGATCAGAAAGAGCATAAATTTTTAATAAATCATATTACAAATAATCATTCTAAGGACTTTCCAGACCTTTTATGAGAACTGAATTCCTTTGAAATATTTTAAAAAATCTTAGGATGAATAAGAAAATTTCTGTCATGTTTATTCTGCCGGATCTCGAAACCGGAGGTGCAGAAAGAATCGTTACCACCATTGCAAATCATCTTTCCAGAGATCGTTTTGAACCTAAAATTTTGCTTTTACGAAAACAAGGTGGTTATCTGGATTTTCTTAAAAAAGACATTGAAATTATTGATCTGAATATTGAAAGAATCAGAAATTCTTTAAAACCTATTCTTTCACAAATTTACCGCAGAAAACCGGATATTGTTTTTTCAGGATTTGGTGAGGTGAATGCCTATTTATCTTTATTTATCAAGCTTTTCCCGAGAATTAAATTTATTGCGAGAGAAACCAATGTAGTTTCTGAGCATGTCACCAGAAAAGAAATAAAATTTTTCTATAATTTTTACAACAATTACCAACAGATTATTGCGCAAAGCGATGATATGATGAATGATCTTGTACATAATTTCAATATAAAAAAACATAAGATCACCAAAATCAATAATCCTGTAGATTTTGATTTTATCAATGAAAAACTTCTCATTTCTACAAAACCTGAAAGCTTTCAATACAATTATAAAAACGTCGTTGCCATCGGCAATTTGTCGGCAAGAAAAGGTTTCGACAATTTGCTTAAAGTTTTTTCAAGACTTAAAAATGAGAAAATTATACTTCATATTTTAGGAGATGGAAGAGACCGTGAATTGCTGAATCAGATGAAAGATTTTTTAGGTCTAAAAAAGGTTGTTTTTCATGGCAGACAAGAAAATCCGTATCAATTTCTGAAGTTTGCTGATTTGTTTATTCTTTCTTCGCGTTACGAAGGTTTTCCCAATGTCTTATTGGAAGCGGGAGCCTGTGGAACTTATTCTTTGGCTAATAATTGTCGTGGCGGAATCAACGAAATTATTCAAGACAAAATCAACGGTGAAATTTCTGATATTGAAAACTACGAAGATTTCTCACAAAAAATTATGCAGATTTTACATCAGTCGTATGATCAGGATGCGATAAAAAATTCTATAAAATCCAGATTTTCTAAGGAGATTATTTTAGATAGATATGAGAAGATTTTGTTGGAATTGATGAATAAATAATTGATTTACAACATAAAAATTAATTAAATGCAAAGAATTATTTCCTTAATATTTGTAATTATCATATTTTCCTGTAAAAAGCAAGAAACTATAGTGATTAAAGAGAATAAAGATCCAATCGAATACGAATCCACAAATTGGCAACAGGATTTTGGCTTAACTCATTCAATTGATTCAGATTCTGTTTGGGGAAAACCTATGAGATATTATATGTCAAATAAAAATTGTGATCCTATTGCAAAAGATTTTTATTTGGGAGTTTACAGTCCAAAAGATGAACCAAAAACTGTAAGATTATTAAATTTAGTTACATCGGAATGACAGCTTAAGACCATTTTATCGTTGGATTTTAAACAAAACGATTCTTATTCAGGATGGAGCTTTGGGAGAATATACTGGAGTTCCCGCAAGAAAATATGCAGAGAAATTTCCAAAAGAATTTTTTGAATATATGGATTTTGATAAATCGGGAAAAAAATATTCTGATTGGTATAATTCAATTGCTTATAGTGGATTTTATGATTTTGAAAATTCCAATGATACAAATAAAATTAAAGAAAGTCTTATTGAAACAATGACTAAAAACTGCAAGAATTGTAATATGGATTATCAAAAAAGAATTGTAAAATTTGCTGATGATTGTTTCTCCAATGAGAATAGTACCAAATAATAATCTTTATATTTCTTTAAATTTGCATCTCAACTTTATTTAAAAATCAATATTTCATTCATGAAAAAACTTCCGAAACTGGGTTGTACTTGCGAAAAACACGACTTAAGTGAATCTGAATATAGAACTTCAATAGTTGGTACAGATTTTACCAGTGATAAAAATGCAGAAGTAAGCATCATTCAATGCAGACTCTGTCAAAGAATTTGGCTTAAATACACTGTTGAATCCGAAACCGCTCCAGAATTAAGCAGATGGTTCAAAGGAATTATAGCTAAAAAGGAAGTTGCAGAAATGAAACCTGAAAATGCAATAGAATATCTGGAAAATCTCCAATGGTACATTGGCGGTGGAAATTTTTTTGGAAATAAAGAAGTTTTTGGAGAAGGGAAATTGAATTTGTAAATTAGGCTAGATGTCAGATGCTTAAAAAATATTCTCAATCATTTAAACATCCATCATCCAGCTTCAAATTTCCTGCTTGAAGAATATTCTCAATCGATTAAGCTTCCATCATCTAACATCCATCATCCCGCAACAAAAAACTTGACAAAACTCACTTGGGTGCGTGATAATTAATCATTAAATTTGTAAGAATTAATTAATCAGATAATAATAAATAAAAATATAAAATGAGTCAATTCGATGTTACCGTAATCGGTTCTGGTCCTGGAGGTTATGTAGCTGCTATTCGCGCTGCACAATTGGGTTTCAAAACAGCAATTATTGAAAAATATTCAACTTTAGGCGGAACTTGTCTTAACGTTGGATGTATTCCTTCAAAAGCGCTTCTTGACAGCTCTGAGCATTTCGAAAACGCAAAGCACAATTTTGAAAACCACGGAATTATCATTAACGAGCCAAAAGCAGATATCGCAAGAATGATTGCGAGAAAAAACGAAGTGGTAGACCAAACTACAAAAGGAATCAACTTTTTAATGGACAAAAACAAAATCACTGTTTTTGAAGGTCTTGGAAGCTTCGAATCTGCAACTCAGATTAAAGTGACTAAAAACGACGGTTCTACAGAAACAATAGAATCTAAATATACAATCATTGCAACAGGTTCTAAACCTTCATCTTTACCTTTTATCACGTTAGATAAAGAAAGAGTGATTACTTCTACAGAAGCTTTAAATTTAAAAGAAATTCCTAAGCATTTGGTAGTAATCGGTGGTGGAGTAATCGGTCTAGAATTAGGTTCAGTTTATTTGAGACTTGGAGCTCAGGTTACTGTGGTTGAATTTATGGACAAAATCATTCCTACAATGGATGGAGCTTTAAGTAAAGAATTGACTAAAGTTCTTAAAAAACAAGGAATGAAGTTTATGCTTTCTACAGCAGTTTCGGCAGTTGAAAGAAATGGAGACTCTGTAAAAGTTACGGCTAAAGATAAAAAAGGAGAAGAAGTAACCGTTGAAGGAGATTACTGTTTGGTTTCTGTAGGTAGAAAACCTTATACAGAAGGTCTTGACCTTGAAAAAGCAGGCGTAGAGCTTGACGAAAGAGGAAGAGTGAAAACAAACGATCATTTACAGACTAATGTTGCAAACATTTACGCAATCGGTGATGTAATTAAAGGGGCAATGTTGGCTCACAAAGCTGAAGAAGAAGGAGTTTTCGTTGCTGAAACTTTGGCAGGACAAAAACCTCACATTAATTATAACTTAATTCCGGGTGTTGTATACACTTGGCCTGAAGTTGCCGGAGTTGGTAAAACTGAAGAGCAATTGAAGGAAGAAGGTGTTGCTTACAAAATCGGAACTTTCCCAATGAGAGCATTAGGAAGAAGCCGTGCAAGTGGTGATATCGACGGTTTGGTAAAAATTATCGCTGACGAAAAAACAGATGAGGTTCTTGGTTTCCACATGATCGGAGCTAGAGCTGCCGATTTGGTTGCAGAAGGGGTAATTGCAATGGAATTCCGTGCAAGCGCAGAAGATATCGCAAGAAGTTCTCACGCTCACCCGACTTACGCAGAAGCTGTGAAGGAAGCTGCATTGGATGCTACCGGAAAGAGAGCACTTCACATGTAATTGAAAAATCATACATTATATTATAAAGAGAAATCATATTTTTGATTTCTCTTTTTTTTGTCTGAATTTCGCTTGGATTCAATATTTTCAACAAGGTTAAATGGATTAATTTTAAATTTTATTTTAATTAAAATTATCCATTTTTGGCATGGAAATAGACAGCGAATTCACTATGAAATGAAACCATTATGAAAAAAATATTTACAATTTGTTCAATCTTATCTGGTCTATTATTTTTTGCGCAGGAAGCAGGAAAAGCAGGTGAACTTTTAAAAAATGAAGTCTCCAAAAGAGAAATTGAATCTACAACCTCCAAAAGGCAAGATTCACGAAACAATAATTCAGATAATTCTTCAGGATACAGAAATTCAAATAATCAGAATAATACAAACAAAAGACCTGCAAACTCAAATTACCAATGGAATAATAATTACGGATATGCGGAAGTTTTTCTGAGAATTCCTGAGCAGGGAAATTTTTCTGTTGAATTGGCAGATCAGTTAATTGCGAACAACTCGGGCAAGTATAGATTTTTTGATTTACCATCGGGAAGAATTCCTATCTCAATCTACGAGAACGGATTTTTGATGTACAGAACAACCTTAAACGTTAGAAATAACAGCAGACTGGTTCTCGATTTTTTCACGGACGAAGGTTTATATCTTTTAGATTCTTATCCGCTTCAAAATGGCTATTACGGCTTTAATGATTGGAATGACATCTGGAACAATCCTTACGGAAATTCAGGAAACATGGGAAACATAAATTATCCTAATGTAATGGATAATCAAACGTTCCAGCAATTTTTAAGTACGATGAAACAAGATGCCTGGTTTGATGATAAAAAAATAACTTTTATTAATCAACAAGGTCGTCACGCAATGTTTACATCGGAGCAAATTAGCGTTTTGGTAAAAGATCTGAGCTTTGACAAAAATAAAATTGCTTTGGCTAAATCATTATTTTCGAAATGTGTTGATAAGCAAAAATATTTTGTCGTTGGTGATGCATTTGATTTTGAAAGCAGCAGACGAGATTTGATGGATTTTGTATCTAAAAATTAAAATTCTTTGATGAAAAATTGATTCCATTTTTACTCATTATGTTATCGGGATTGAGTTTTGGTCAAAATATTGAACCTGTAAGGAAAACTGTTCAAAAAATTAATCAAACCAAAGATTTTAAAATTACAACAATTCCTTATTCATATTTTATGGATAATAATCAGGTAACAGATAACGGAATTGAATTAAAAGGATTTTATAAAGACGCTGCGCTTAAAAAGATGGAGCATTTTATCGGTTTGTCAGCATGGAATATTGTAACTGAATATTTTTTTTCTGAAAATCATCAACTGATTTTTGTTCACTCAATAAAATTTCAAACCGTTGATGAAAAAGGATATTTAGAAAAGCCTCAAAAACTTTCTGAAATAAGATGCTATTATGAAAATAATAAACTGATAAAATCTGTTGGAACATTTGATAATGATGAAAAAACAGATTATCTGAAAGAATCTCAAAATCTTAAAAATGATTTGAAAAATTATAAAAAACTCTAACTCTAAAACTCTCCAACTCAAAAACCCTTAAAACTCTCCCACTTATTTTCCTTACCTTTGCCAACTAAATTTATCATTAATGCAACTCGGAAAAACCCAAACTTTAAAAATTTCAGAAAAAAACAATTCAGGATGGATGCTTGAATCAGAGACAGGCGAAAGCGCTTTTATGTCTAAAGTTTTTATTCGTGAAGAAAAAGAAATTGGTGATGAGATTGAAGTTTTTGTGTATCAGGATGATAACAAACTGAAAGCAACTACCGAAATTCCTTTGGCTGAAGTGGGTGAGTTTGCAGTGATGAGCTGTGTGCAAAGTCTACCAACCGGTGCGTTTATGGATTGGGGAATCATCAAAGATGTTTTCATTCCTTACAAACAGCAGAAGACAAAAATTATTGAAGGTAAAAGATACCTTGTTCATCTTTATGTAGATGATGAGCTGAAATTGATTACCGGAACTACAAAATTTAAAAGAAATCCACAATATGAAGATCTTCCTTTTCAAAAAGGAGATAAAGTAGATTTGTTGATGATGAATGAAAGTGAACTGGGTTGGAATGTCGTTATCAACAAAAAATACATCGGATTAATTTATACTTCTGATGTTTACAAAAAACTATATCCGCTTTCAGAAGAAGAAGGATATATCAAGGATATTCGTGAAGATGGGAAAATTGACGTTTCACTTCAGCCTGTAGGTTTTGAGAATATTGATGAATTCAAACAGAAAATCCTAAATAAATTAGAGGAAAATTTCGGGCTTCTTCATCTTTCAGACAAATCTTCACCGGAAGAGATCAAAGATGAATTGCAGATGAGTAAAAAGAACTTCAAAAAAGCCTTAGGCGGTTTGTATAAAGATAAAATCGTTGATATTTTAGATGATAAAATTAAGTTAGTTTAAACTTTATTAATTTACCATATAAAAAGCGAGCAGAAATTTCTGCTCGCTTTTTTGTGTTATTCTCTGTTCTTTATCAAAAGCCAACCTGTATAATTTCTGCCGTCTGATACTTTTATAGAATACCAGTAATTTCCTGTAGGAATTGGTGAACCTTTGATTTTAGCATCCCATTCTAAAGGCTTTTTATTGATGATTTGTTTGAGAACCAAAACTCCTTTTCTATCGAAAACATGAATTTCTGATCCTGTATAATTTTCTAAACCTGCAATTTTCCATTTGTCATTTATTCCGTCTCCATTCGGGCTGATCGCATTTGGAATATTAAAGATAGAAAAAGGTTTCTGGCCAATGATACAGTCAGATTTTGTTCTTACATAAACAATATATTCTCCCATTCCTAAATTACTGAATACATTAGAATCTTGCCAAGAAGAGTTGTCTAAAGAATACTCGTAATTTCCTGAAGCTGAAAGAACAACAGTAGCTGTATTGTTATTGATATTTACAGAAACAATTTCCGCCAAAACAGAATAACTCAGCTGAATAGTATCGGTATTGCTACATCCGAACATATTGGTAACGGTCACAGAATAATTTCCGGGACTTGAAACGGAAATTGTTTGTGTGGTCGCTCCGGTATTCCATAAGTATGATGTATAGCCTGTTCCTGCATCTAGAGTTACCGTTTTGCCTTTACAGAAATCAAAATCTTCTGGAAGTGTAATAATTGGTTTCGGATTTAAGACTAATTCTAAAACAACATTTTTAAAACATCCGTCCGCCGTTGCAACTTTTACATTGATCACATTTAAACCTACATTTAAAGTATAATTTGCCGGATTCGGAATTGGAGCTCCTGCTTGAGTGGTAAAGGTGAAAATGTAATTATTAGGATTTGCAATAATGTTGCTTTGGTATGAAGTAAGATTTACAACCATGGTATTGTCTGTAGAAACATTACAAAGTGACGTTCTGTAATTGTCTGCCGGAACATTGTTTTGCGAAAGTGTTACTGTAAGTGCCAACTTTTCAGATTCACACCCATTTAAAGTTTGGGTAACGAAATAAGTTTGCCCATGAACGAGTGGAGTGGTAAGCGGTAAAACATTTCCTGTGGCATTGTAATAAATTAAACCTATTCCGTTTACCACTAAATTTGCTAATGTAGGATTTGCAAATTCACAGAAATCCTGATTTACATTTGCGACAGGTTTTGGTGTATTGTTTACCGTAACCTGAATAGAGATTTTAGTACTTTCGCAACCGTTAATCGTTTGTGAAGCGAAATAAGTTTGCCCGTTTACAAGTGGAGTAGTTGTAGGCAAAATATTATTTGCAGCATCATACCATTTGATATTTTGACCTGTGATTTGAAGGTTTGCTATTGTTGGTTGATTGGTTGCGCAGAATAATTGTGGAGAAACTGCAGTTGGAACAGTATTTTGTAATGAAAATACTTTGAAAGGAACTTTTTCACTCTCGCATTCTTCAACATATTGCACTACATAATACTGAACTCCGGGAGTAATATTTGAATAATTACCAAGAAGATCTCCATTTGCATTATAAAACCTTATATTTTGATTATTATTGATATTAAGTTGGTTAAATGTCATACCATATACATTGCTGCAAAAATAAAAATCATTTACTGATAATGGAGGTGGTGATGTTTTAATAATAACTTTAACTGGAAGCCTTTTAGGATTTAAAGGACAAGATTCATCCTGTACTGATGCATAATATGTTACATTGTTCTGTAATAGTGTATTTGAAGGTAGAGGTATTAGAGATAATGGCGAATCATACCATGTTGTATAAGATGTGTTTGGATGTAAATCCTGTATTTTAGGATTTGATAATGAACAAAAGGTTTGTGTTTTGGCACCATCTGGAGTTCCATTATAGCATTTACCAAATTTTTGTATAAATCCACTTATATCTCCACTTGTATATTTTATGTTTTTAATGTCCTGATCTGGATCAAAATCTTGGTAATCATCATAATATCCGACTAATATTATATTTCCTTCATAATCTACATTTTGACTATAAGATGATGATGAGAAATCACTTTTATTAAAAATTAATTTACCGTCATTTCTAAATTTCAGATAAAAGGCTTTAGAATTTTGGGATAAATAATTATAATTTAAATTTATGTCCAATCTATGAACAGTTTCTTCAGAATTATTATGACCATTAATTACTTTTATAATCTTATCGTTTTGATAACTCACAAAGAAGTTTATTGTGTTATCGGGATTTAGTTTAATCGAAAGAAAATCATAGGCATCCTCACCTTTAATGATTGACCTCCAAACCAAATTACCAGAAGAATCAATTTTATAAATAATATTTCTTCCCCCATCTGGAGCTTGAAATGTTTGATTTGGAAAACTGACAGTTTGCGGTTGATAATAAGTTGTTGCAGTATAAATATTATTATTGCTATCAATATCAATTTTCGAATTCGATGCAAATCCTCCACTGCTATAATATGTCAGAGGTCGGTGCCATACAAAATGACCATCGTTGTTAAATTTTGCAATAAAACTTCTATTTGAAGAAGAAGTATTTGCCGGAAAAGTATTATTATCTATTTTTAAATATGATTCATAATTACCTATAATAACAATGTTATTACTTTTATCAACCTTTACCGTATTTATAGTTGGTGTATTGTGAGCATGTAAAGCTCGTGCCCAAGAAAAAGTGCCATCTTGCGTATTTTTCATTATGAATAATCCATTCGGAGGAGGTAAAAAATAGGTACTTGTCGGACTTGGATCAAAATCAGTAATAGCTATTGGTAGATAATTAACGTAATTTCCTGTTGAAATTATATTGTTATTGTCATCAATTGCAAGCGTCATATTACTTACATAATTGTAAATATTTCCAAAAATGTAATTCCCACTTGAATCGAGTTTTACAAGAAAAGAACTCGAAGAAGGAATACCAGTATCAAAAATAGTATTAGAATTGGGGTTTAATTTTAAGTTTTGCCCATCTGTATATCCCGCAACAACTACATTATCTTGCTTATCGATAACTAAAGAGTTTATACCTGAGCCATAACTAGAGCTTATTTCTTTTACCCAAATCACATTTTTATTTTTGTCAAACTTAGCAATTACAGCTCTGGATAGCTCTGTGCTTGAAGTCGTATTACTAATACTTCCAAATGTTATATTATTTACACTCGGAAATGCAAGTCTTCCATATCTTCCTCCAACGTAAATATTTCCTTGAGAATCTGTATCGCTAAATGTAATAAAATGCTGGGATTGATTAATGGTACTTGTAGTTTGAAAATCCCAAATAATGTTTTGCCCAAACAAAAAAGCACAGCAAATTATTGAAAAAATAAATAAAATTTTTCTCATCATTATAATTTCTGCAAATATAATCAAACAAAGATCTTATACGAATTAATAAATCATGAATATGTGATCCGTAGAAAAAATATGACGAAAATCACATTAATTATTTTGTTTAACAATTTTGTCAAAACGAATGATTGATTTATATTTGCACAAAATTGTTTAACAAAAATGTCAAAACAAGAAAAAAAAGATCAAACCC